>OJMI01001102.1_pt1 | contig 31902 bp, 29 predicted proteins | sample 1597131 | NCBI WGS metagenome assembly OJMI01 (sample SAMEA2452116, study PRJEB22498) | human gut metagenome | reverse complement strand
CAGATGAATAGAATTTTAAAGCTCTACCACCAGTTGTAGTTTCAGGGTTACCAAACATTACACCGACTTTTTCACGAATTTGGTTAATAAAAATCGCAACACACTTTGTTTTAGAAATAATTCCAGAAAGCTTACGCATTGCCTGTGACATTAATCTTGCATGTAAACCAACATGCGAATCACCCATATCACCATTTAATTCTGCTTCTGGTACTAATGCTGCAACAGAGTCAACAACAAGCACATCAATTGAACCAGACTTTATTAAGGCTTCCGCTATTTCAAGAGCTTGTTCACCATTATCAGGTTGTGATAATACTAAGTTTTCAATATCAACACCAAGAGCGTGAGCATATGTTGGATCAAGAGCATGCTCCGCATCAATAAATGCAGCAAAACCACCATTTTTTTGTGCGTTTGCAATTGCATGAAGTGCAAACGTTGTTTTACCTGATGACTCAGGCCCATATATTTCAATAATACGCCCCTTAGGATAGCCACCAACACCTAAGGCTTTATCTAAAGATATGGAACCAGATGAAATAACTTCAATCTTTTCTGGTTCTGCACCTAATTTCATTACAGAGCCCTTTCCATATTCCTTTTCAATTAATTTTAAAGCTTGATTTAAAGCTTCTTCTCTTTCGTTCATTAATTTACCTCCATTTAACCACTATGAGGCTTACATTGATTCAAATAACAAGTGACGACTATTATACATATAGATAGCACCAGAATAAACTGTAAGAAAAATTGAAACATACATTAGAATAACTCCAATGAAATCAACAATCTTCCAAAGTCCACCAAAGAATAGCACAAAAATTGCAATCATTGTAACAAAGGTTTTAACCTTTCCAGCCCAACCTGCTGCAATAACCTCGCCTCTTTGAGCAGCAACTAATCTTATACCTGAAATAGTAAGCTCACGAATCAATATAATTGCAAGTCCCCACATTGGTACAAGTCTAAAATCAATTCCAACAGTTACAATCTTTCCTTGATTCATCAAAATCATTAAGCTGATTAAAACAAGCATTTTATCAGCCAATGGATCTGCAAATTTTCCAAATGTTGTAACTAAATTTCTTTTTCTTGCAATCTTTCCATCCAAAAAATCAGTAAAAGCTGCCAGAACAAAAATAATAATATTAATAAAATTTGCAATAGACATAAAGCCATAACCTGTCGCAAACATTGCAGTATCTCTTAAATAAGGAATACATTCTACTACAATCATTGCAGGAACCGCAGCTATTCTGCCAATTGTCAATTTATTAGGTAAAGTCATAAGATAACCTCCAAGTATTAATCACTCACATACATATAATAATGATATCATATTTTTTCATCTAATTAAAGATATAAGAATAATATAATTGCTATTTATCTTATTTTTTTAGATTTTTTATAATGTCGAGTCAGTTTTAAAACTGTATAATCAGGATTTGAATTATCAATTGTTAGCTTATCAATTAAAAGACCTACCATGCTTAGATCTGATTGCCCATCAGATTCTCCCATAAGTTCCCATCCATATTCTTCCATTTCAAGTTCTCTTTCTTTATTAATATACTTGTCCATACTTTTTATTATATCATCACTAAGTTTTGTGCATTTAAAGGTAATAAATACCTCATCTTGTTCTCTTTTAATATTAATTGACACTTCATCATGATCATTTTTTAGTAAATATAATAGAATTTCATCGACAATTTTAGCATCTTTTTTTATTTCATGAAAACTCATATAGATTAATCCTCCTTTTTAAACGCTTCAATTATAGCAATTAAAATACACGCTACAAAACCTGCACAAAAGCCATTGTTATATAAATCATATCCGCCTTGAAATGACCGACATAATGGTAAAATAGCAATATGTAGCATCCCCGCAATTATACCAGCAACTATTCCATATCTTCCAGCAATAGGAGCTACACCGGCTGAAAACAAAATACCAATGATGATTGAGGTTGATGTAATATTCGTTTTTGTAATTAAGCACATTAAAATAGCACCAAGCATTACAAATGAGGTATTTTTTAGATGAAGTCCTGCGCCCGCAAAGCCACTAACTGCTAGAATAGTTCCAAATATAGCGCCATTAAGCTCAATTTTAAATATTAAACAAATTAAAATTTCAAACGTTAATAATGACGCTTGGTTTATCATTACAATTGAAACCCCATAATCTCTTATATAATCACTTACAAGTCGTCCTGATCTTTTATATAAATCAGGAATCATTTTAAATGATTTAGGATTTAAGATAATTCCTGCAATTAATAAAACTAAAGCCAAAATTGCAACAAATAAATATAAAAACAAATTATGATCGTTACTTAAAATAGAAATTTCTGATGCTCGTAAATTAAATGCCCGTAAAACGCCATTAAAAGCTAAAGAAATGATACCAAGGGAAAACCCAACATTAAATAAATTATATCCTTGATGAAATTTAATTGTATGACTTGAAATAGCAGGTACCATTAGCCCTGCAACAATACCTGCTCCTATACCTAAAGGAATAGAAATGTAGTAAGCAAGATCAAAGCCAAAAATCAAATAACTTACAAGTGGAGATATACCACTTGAAAACAATAGTGAAATCACCAAATTCTTAACTGGAATTTTATTTAGAAAAGCATATAAATAAATACCAATATATATAGGCAATGAATTTAATATATTTTTTCCAAAAAAAGAAAAACCTAATATCATATACAATGCTGCATATATTAAACCTGACATTCTTAAATTCAAAAGTCTTAAAATCACTAAATTTAAAATAAGAATAGATGCGGCATTAACTAGTGCTCCTCCTAAAGTTCCAATTGCAATATAATCGGTTGTAAGAATACTACTTGATAGTAAAATGTTTTTATATCCAACAAAAATTTCTTTAGGAGTATTAAAAATAAAGGCTAAGATAATCATTATCAAAGCTAATATTGGTAAATAAAAGCTTTTTTTTAAATATTCAATAAATCGCATAAAATACCTCTTAAATTTTACTGGTATTATAGCATTTTGTTATAATATTTTCAATTTATATTCCTAAAAGAAAGCTAATAATCTTATTTATAATAATAAAAACATATTCAAAAGTAGTTTCAACTAAAATTGATAAATAATGGCCAGCTTTTGTAATCAAATTAGATGTTCCATCTACATAAATAGGCTCCTCATATTCGATAACATTACCATTTACATCGGTTGTTTGGTCATTTTTTTTATTAAAACTTAACACCAAAATTAAAAGTAAAAAAACTATTACAATAATAACATGTCCTTTTTTCAAGATATCACCAACTTTATTTTAACTTAATTAATTGTCATATTAACCAAAAAATTGTTAATTAATAATAATTTAAATTATGAAATGCTTTATTTAATCCTCTAGAGATAATATTTGCTAAATCATCTATATTCATATCAATTTCCTTAGGGGTTACCATAAATTGAATCATATCATCCTCAGTGGCAAATGGCATTACCTCATCTAAATTTAAATCTATATTTTTAAATGCTTCCTCAAATAATGCTTTTATATCAACAACTGTAGGAACACCTATTGCAAGCATTGGACAGCCTAAGGTCTTTTGACTAAATTTCTTTCTAAAATTACCAATTCCGGCTCCAGGACTAATTGATGCATTATTAATTTGTATAGTATGATTTAACCTTTTAAGACTAATTGAAGCTAATGCATCAATTACAATTACAAGCTTAGGATGAAGCTTAGAGGTAATACTTTTAATCAAGTCAACTGTTTCAAGACCCGTTTGACTCATAACTCCTGGAGCTAAGGCCATTACATTTTGCATATGACCATGTTCATGATTCATTTTAAATAAATGAGATGTTACATCAATCATCTGGACAACCTTAGGTCCTAAAGAATCAGGTGTAACACAAGCATTTCCTAAGCCCACAACAAAAATCAAATCATCTTTTTTTATTTCATATAAATTTAAATATTCTTTTATAACATTTGAAAATGCCATAATTAAATCATCATACTTCTTTTTATCAAGATCAACAATTGCGTCTGAAAAAAGGGTATAATAAATACCTTCATCTCTTTTAATTTTTTTAGCATTCTCCGAATCTAACACTATTTTCGATAACTCAACCGTTTCATATCTTGTTTTTTTAACAAGGCCATTATCAAGACCAAAATCCTCACAAATTAAATCTGTTTTTTTCATTTCATCATCCTTATAACTTTATTATTATCTTGTTTTAATTTTTTTATAATCAAAATTTTAAGTTGTAATATTTTTTCATATTATGCTATGATTTTTTAAATAATAGTTGCATTTGATTTAATCTTTTGATATAATTATAGAGCATATAAACGCGCGGAGGTGAATTTTATGGCAAATATTAAGCAACAAATCAAACGTGTTAAGACAAATGAAAAGGCTAAGTTAGCTAACGCTTCTTTCAAGTCTAGTATGAAAACTGCAATTAAGGCCGTATTAACAGCTGAGAATAAGGAAAATGCAACTGCTGCTTTAGCTCTAGCTTACAAGAAACTAGATAAGGCTCAAGCAAAGGGAATCGTTCATAAGAACTTCGTTGCAAGACATAAAGCTCAATTAGCTGCTCATGTAAATAGCCTATAAGAGATAAAAAAACACCAAAAGGTGTTTTTTTTATTTATCTATTTAAGTAAAAACAATTCAAGAGCTATACTCTTATCAAGCTGCCCACTTTTTATTCTATAATCAATATCTAATAGACTGTTAATATTACGTTTAATTCGTTCAAGACTTATGGTTTGACAAGCCTTAACCATATAATAAGCACGACCTGGCTTTACATCAAAAATCTGTGCAATATCATTTTTACTATATCCTTTTGCAAGCAAACTTTTAGTTTGATACATTTCGTTAAATTTATTAATCAGTAAAGCAATAATTTTAGATTCATCTTCATTTAAAACCATAAGATCATTATATATTTCAATAGCTCTCCTTCTATCTGATTCAACAACTGCATTAACCAAATCAAAAATATTATCCTCTAAGTCCTTACTTACAAGCTCTTTAACATCAATAAGTTTTAAATTATGATCAGATGCCTTATAAAGCATTAACTTAGCAAGTTCCATTTCTATGCGATCACTATTTTTCTCACAACGAGCTAAAAGCTCATTAATAGCCTCTTCCTCGTATTTATATCCTTCTCTTTTTAAAATTTCAATGACATTTGTTTTTAAATCTTTCGACTCTTCTTTATCTGAATTAATAAGCGTACAAGTTTTTTCAAGAAGTTGCTTTAAGGATTGATCCATATCCTTAAATGTATTAATTAAAATAATGAAGGTTGTTGTATCAATTGGATTAAGAAGATACTTTTTAAAGGCCTCAATAATTTTAGAATCATAAGCATCAGGTTTATATAAAAATTTAGGGAATTTACATACAACAATTTTATGAGATGTTAAAAAAGGAATTGTATTAAGTGATTCTACAAGCATTGCTAATGATTCTTCATCTAAATCATGAACGTCAACATCATATTCATAATCACATTTTTTTATTAATTCATTTAAAACATCATTATTTTTTATATTTGAAGCTCCACAAATAACATAATTTTTATCCATAATATCACATCCAATAATTTTATTAAAAAAAAGAGGCCTTACTTGGCCTCATCCGTTTTTTTCTTGGAATGGCTTAACGTCAACCATCATGTTTGGCTCCTCACAAGTATCCAAGTCTACTTGTAACTCCACCATCTCTTTCTATCTTTATTTTATGCGATGTAAGCGCTTTTGTCAAGTGTTTTATTATAATTTAGTAACATCATCTGTAGGAACATTAACTGTTAATCCTACAAGATTAGCATGAAGCATTGCTTCTAAAAGACGTTTAGGATCATCAACAAGTACGTCTCGTCCCTCACAGCCTTCCGTATAAACGATTGGAATGGGAATATTTATGCCATATCCCTTAGCTTTTTCAAGTAGCCTTTGTTTTCTTTGGTCTGATTCACATAAAATAGGAGTTTTAGTTTTACAAGATAGTTCTAATATTTGTTTAGTTTTTCCTGAACCACAATCACCGTAAATTAATTTCATTTTCTTTTCCACCTCATCTAAATTATAACTTAAAAAGAGATATTTTAAAAGAGATATTTTATCATTGTTGCAAGATATCATATGAAAAATCTTTTTGTTTACCTACAAAGGCCTCAAGATGTGTTTTCGTATCACAAATATTATAGGTTTGAATTATAAAAGTTATTTCATCACCAGGTTTAATAATTTTGTCACCAAAATTATCCATTTTAGCATAATCCTTATCACTTCTTCTTATCTGTGTTAAAATAACATTTGCATTAAACAATAAATCACGCGTTTGCTTGCCAACCGCAAATGACTTTTCTGATACAATTACCGATGTTTGAATAACCATAAAATCCTTCTTAGCATAATCATTATGAAGTTTTCTTTCAAGAACAATATCATATAAGTGAGAAATGTTAAGTAATCTTCCTATAAAATAAGAAACAATAATAACAATCGCAAAAGCTAAAATATGGTCAATTCCACTTAGGGCCTCACACGCAAAAACTAGAGCTGATAAAGGACACCCAATTGCCGTTCCCATAAAAGCCGACATACCAAGACAAATAAACAATACTAAGGAATCATCTAACTTAAAAATTTTAACAAATAAAGCTCCTGCTAAAGCTCCAATCGTAAGAATAGGAATATACATTCCACCTGTTACACCTGATTGAGAAATATAGACAAGCATTATAATTTTTAAAATAAAGGTTAATAAAATAATTATTATGCTATATTTATTTTCAAATAATCCGTCGATTAAAGCATGACCTCCATTAAGAATTGTAGGCAAAAATAATCCAACAATAATAACACATAAATAGGCAACAAATATTTTTTGCCAAGTCTTAACCTTCTTCATTTTAGTATCTAATAATCTTTCAACATATTTTACAAGATGATTAAAGCTCCATGCTAAAATACCGATTATGATACTAAAAGGAATAAATATCAAATAATGATATATTTCTAAATCATTATAGCTTATAAGGTTAAACATTTTATAACTTACGCCAAAAAAATTTGATAGTAATTTTGCGACAATTGACCCCGCAATTACAGCTTGAAAGCTTACTAAAATTATCATAGGTGAAAAGCGTCTATGAATTTCCTCAAGAGCAAAAATAACTCCGGAAATAATTGTTCCAGTTGCAACAGCAAAGGCTGCAGCTGCACCAGATGTCATAATATAGCCTTTATAAGCCTCATCGTAGGATGGACATATTTTACTAACCATTCTTGATAATGATGTACCAATCGCTACACTTGGTCCCTCGCTTCCAAGTGGCATACCAATAATATACGATAAAAAACTAAATATAGCCGTAAAAATTCCACTTAAAAGAGGATTAAAATTAATTGAACCTCTTACAATTCCCTCACTTGTAGGAATTCCTCCACCTTTTACAATCGGGATTTTCTTAACAATTTTACCTTGCATAATTGAAACCATTAAAAGAATTATAATTGTTACAGGTATAAAATAAATATAATTATTTAAAAAATGATAAATTAAATTATTGAGCTTTAAAATATAATCGATTGCAAGCTTAAAGAAAAAAATTACAAAGCCAACAACAACTCCGGCTAAGAATGATAAAATAAAGCCCGGAAGTATTAAACCATAAAACTTACGTCTCATAACTAACTCCTTTCAATTATATGTTTTCCTATTATAGCACTTTATTAATCATTTGCAACAAATTATAATCTAAATTAACTTTAATTTTATAGCTACTCTTATATATTTTTATATATATTTGACCATCTAAGTCTGTTCGGTAGCATTTATGAGGCTTTAATTTACTAATTGTTTCTTCCTTAGGATGACCAAATTTATTATCATATCCAACACTTATAATAGCTTCTTTAAAATTTAAATTTTGATAAAATTCATCAGACAGGCTTGTTGAAGAACCATGATGTGGAACCTTTAAAATATCAAAACTTAGCTTTCCATTTGTAATCAAGTCCTTTTCTTCTTCTTTTTCTATATCACCTGTAAATAATATTTTAGTCTTATTTACATTCATCATAAATACAAGTGATATATTATTAATAGTACTTGACATATTAATTGGGCCCAAAAAATCAAAGGAAATACCTAAAGTACTGTATGAATCACCACCTAATGCTTTTATATGTTCTACCTTAAGCTTTGATATATCATCATTTGCCTTAGTATCATAATAAGAGGTTATAACAGTTTTAACATCATACCTTAAAATAATATCATTTGCCGTTTCATAATGATCATTATCTGAGTGAGTAATTATAAGCGTATCAATTTTTTTTACTCCTAAAGACTTTAAATTATCTAAATTATTATATGAATCAATTAAAATATTTCCTTCATTATGACTCTTCTTTAAAAGAATTGAATCTCCTTGACCAACATCTAACATAATTACTTGATCATAAATAATAATATAATCAAAGCCATCCATAAGTAATATTACAAGAAGCATTAACATTAATTTAAAGTAACTTACACCATGATTTTCAAAATATTTTAAAACTAAATAATAAATAAAATAATATAAAATAATTTCATAAGCTCTTAAATTCCTAATAGATATTTTTAATAACTCAATACTATTAAAAAAATAAACTATATCTTCAAAAAGAGTATAAACACTAGACATAAAAGGAGACAACACTGGTAAAATAATCATAATATATGTAATTGGTAGAATTAAAAAAGAAAATAATGCTAAAAAAATTGGTGAAATAATTAAAGTAATTAAATTAATTTCGTGATTTATTGTAATTACAAGTGGTATTGTAACTAAAAAAGCTATTAAAGCCATTAGATAACTTTTGGTCAATCCTTCTTTATTTTTTAATAAATCCTCACTCAAAATAATCATTAGCACCATTATATAACTAAGTCTTAAGCTCATTGAATACAAAGACATAGGATTTAAAATTACGATAATAATGAATGAAAAAGAACAAATATCAAGTTTTGACATTCCAAGCCGTTTATATAAATTCAATTTGGTTAAGGTATACATTAAGACAGCTCTTAAAACACCATAAGAAAAATTAGTTAATATAACATAACTGAAAAGTAAAATAATTACAATATAATCTCTTTTATATGATAAAGGAAATATTTTTTTAAGAAGCTTGTCAAATATCAGTGCAATCATGCTAATATGAAATCCCGAAATACAAAACAAATAGGAAATTCCAATACTATTAATAGCCTCTTTATATTCGATATCAAAATCATTTATTCCCAAAATTAAGCTTTTAAAATATGTAAAGGCTTTTTCATCTAAATGACTTTGATAAAACTCAATTATTTTACCTTTAAATGAGAAAATACTTTTTCCTTCAACTTCTAGCTTTGATGCACTAAAGGATGAAAAAATACCATTTCCTTTAAGATACATACTAAAACTATCAAATCCTAATTTCTTAAATGATCCCTCAAGCTTAATTCTATCTCCTATTTGCGGAATAATATTTACACCAGAAATTACTCTTACCTTCCTTAATCCTTTCAAAACGACTATCGAACAATAATCATCATGCTTAGTTATACTAATAACAACCCCAGCAATTTCTTTTTTATCGGACACAACATTATAAAGACTTAAAAATAAAAGGGAAATTATTATATAAAGACTTAATATTATAATTTCTTTATTAATAAATTTAATTCGATATAAATAAATTAAGTATATTATTAAAACAATTGTATACCATAATGATATTAAAGATAATCCTATAAGAGCCACTAAAATAGCATAAAAGTGCCAAGTATTAGACAGTGATTTTATCTTTGTTAGCATCATATATTTTATCCGAAATTCCTGTAACATTTTTTAATTCTTCAATGCTTTTAAATAAATGCTCACTGCGATAATCAATAATTGCTTGTGCTTTTTCAGGACCTATCATATCAAGTTCACAAAGTTTATCCTTAGATGCCGTATTAATATTTATTTTATCACTCTTAGCTGTTTGACTTGGTAAAATGGTTAAATTAGCCGATTTAACCTCAATACTAATATTTTTACCATCCTTATATTCAAGAATATAGGTCGCACCATCTTGAAGATGTTCTTGAAGTTTACTATTTGATAAATTAGTATAATCCGTTGTACCGCATTTTTCAAGTAAATCCTTAATGGTTTGATCCTTATACATTACATAGCTTCCTTTTTTTAAAACTTCACCTTCAACATTTACGGTTATTGTACATTCATAAGGATTAGCGTCAGCATATATTATTTCATCATCCTTTCTTTTACTTTGGGGCATCAATACTAGCGTAATAATTATCGCAATAGGAATTAATGCCAATAAATATAACTTATATTTTTTTTGCATAAAAAATCACCTCATTATAATAAAGAGGCGATTTTTACGATTTTTTTGAATTTTTTCGGTTGATTTCACAAATATTTCATCTTTTTTGGTTAAATTCTAACAATTTAGCAATTTCATCACTCGTTAAATAGCGAAATTGTCCTTCTGCTAAATTATCAATTACAAGATGACCAATTCTAATTCTTTGAAGGCTTATTACACGATATCCAAAGAATTTACACATTCTTCTTATTTGACGATTCATTCCTTCTTGCAAGGTAATTTTAAATTCGCAAGGTGAAACATATTCCATTTTGCAAGGCTTTGTTACCCTGTTTAAAATAGGAACGCCTCTTGACATTAAATCAAGAAAAATATTATTAATTGGATGATCAACATGTAAAAGGTATTCTTTTTCAATGTGATTATTTTGATCAAGAATTTGATTAAATATTTTACCATCATTAGTTAGAATTATAATTCCACAAGAGTCTTTATCAAGACGACCTACAGGAAATATTCTTTTATCAAAATTAACATAATCTCTTAAATTATTATCTACATTCCGGTCATTTGTACAGGTAATACCAACCGGCTTATTTAAAAGCAAATAAACATTTTCTTCTTTCTTTATCTCATATATTTTTCCATCAACACTAATAACATCATTAGGCTTTATTATATAGGAGAGCCATTTATCTGGAATACCATTGACCATTACGTTATGATCATGATTAAATGATTGTACCTCACTTTTACATAATCTAAATTGATCCTTTAGAAACTGATGAAGCCTCAAGCTTAAATTCCTCCCATATCTTCTTTTGATAATCATAATCAGTAATATATTTGTATGCTAGAAGAGCAAGCGATAAGCCACCATTTTTTATCGCAAGCCTACCTTCTTCTGTTACAGTAGCACTCGCAAGTTCTTTAGAATGACCATTAACCTCAGGAGGGGCAATTTTGATATTTCCCTGAATTGTTGGCACAATCTTTGATACCGCACCTATATCAGTAGAGCCGGACGGATTTTCATCAACATCCTTTATGTCACTAAGTCCAACCGCTAAATAAGCTTCCTTAAGGCCTTCTGCTAAAGCATAATTTATTTTAGTATCATCATATGCTTCCTCATATTGTTCAAATTCAACTGTGCAATTATTCATTTTAGCAGCTGAAGAGGCAATTTCCTTAGCTCTCGTTGCTAAATAAGATGCATAACTTGAAGTCTCGGAACGGAAATAATATTCTAATGATGCAAATTCCGGAATAACATTTGCAGCACTACCTCCATCCTTTATAATACCATGAATAAAGCTTGGTTGTTTCATAAATTGTCTTAGCATATTAATTCCTTGATAGGTTGTAACAGCAGCATCAAGGGCTGAGGCACCATTATATGGTCTTGAAGCATGAGCACTTTTACCATAAAATTTGAATTTAACAGGAATAAGAGCCTGTGATCTTCCCCCAAGCCCGTTTTTAGTCCCTGGATGAATCATTAAAGCTACATCAAGAATATCAAAAGCATGCGCCTTAGCCATTTGCACTTTTCCGCCAAAATTTTCTTCTGCTGGTGTACCATATACATAAATTGCCCCACCAATTTCATCAATTACTGATTTAAGTGCCACTGCACCTGCTATAGACATTGTACAAATCAGGTTATGTCCACAGCCATGTCCAACAACAGGCAAGGCATCATATTCGCATAAGAAACCAATTTTAGGTCCTTTTTTCTTACTATCATATACTGCTAAATACCCTGTTTCCATAATATAGGGATAGGTTATATCAAAACCATAATCCTTTAGTGTATCCACAAGCATTTTAGAAGATTTATATTCTAAAGTGCCAATTTCCGGATTTTCATATAAGCTTTTAGTAATATCAAATAATCTTGGCAATTCTTTTTCTATTATTTTTGTAAATTTTTCTTTTATCATATTAATCTCTCTTTTCATATCTACATATAGACTTAAGATTGCAATCACTACATTTAGGATTTTTACTTAAGCATTTATAACGCCCCATAAAGAGTAAACCATAATGAACCTTAATCCAATCTTTTTCATCAAAACCAGCTTCAAGCTCATGTTCGGTTTTTAAAACATTATCTATACTTGAGCTAAGACCTAAACGATAGCTTACGCGATTAACATGCGTATCAACCGCAATAGCCGGTCTTTTATCAATCTCAGCTAAAAAAACATTAGCAGTTTTTCTGCCAACACCCGGAAGCTTAATAAGCTCATCAAAATCATGGGGAACCTTTCCTCCATAATCTTCAACAATCGCTTTTGATATTTTTATTAAATAGTGACTTTTATTTTTCATTAAACCGATTGGTCTTAAAATAGGTATTAGCTCATCCTCGCTTGAAGAAGCAATATCAAATACGGTAGGATACTTTAAAAATAACGGCTTAGTAACTAAATTAACAGCTTTATCTGTTGTTTGAGCACTTAAAACAACAGCACATAAAAAACTAAAGTCATCAAAATATTCCAATTCACAATGAGGATTTGGAAACATCTTATAAATTAAATCTAAGATTTCCTTATTTTCCATTAGTTTTTAACCATTTGGGCAAATACACTAGAAATCATATCATTGCCCTTTGACTGCGAAGTTTTTTGACTGCTGTACAATTCCTTATTAACTGATGCCATTCTAAAGGCATTTTTAGTCTTTTTTACTACGTCAACAGCCTCAAGTATTTCTTCTTTAGTTTTACCATCAGAAAGCCAATCACTTATTTGCTCAAGTTCTTGCCGTGCTAATGCTCTTTTCAAATTTTCCTCAAGTACAGAATTAATCGCTTTTATATCATTTTCTTCTTCTTCATTTCTTATTTCTGATAGAAGTCGTTCACATTTAATAAAAAAAGGAGATAACCGATATGACTCAGTTGATTTACCATTTTTCATAACTAATTGGATTTGAATATAATCTAGATTTAGAAGTTCAACAATTGATTCTTCAACTTCGCTTTTAGATTTCCCCGTATAACTAGCTAAATTACTAGAATTAATATTGGGATTCAAACGGTAGTTGTCCAAAATAGCCATTAGAATAAAGGATGCATTTAAAGAAAGTCCTAATTTAGAAGAAAAAATTCTAATTAGCTTTTGATAATCTAAGCATCCCATATTATATAATTTTTCAAGCATATTAAACACCTGCTTCCTTCAAAAAAACTTCTAAAAAGCCCTCTACAAAGGCATTTTTATCAAGTATTTGATGCGTAATTATTATTCTTTCATTTTTATTAGAGGAAATTAGGGAATGATACGGAGTTGTCTCATCACCTCTAATTGCTAAAATATCGCTACTTTTAAGTTTCAAAACGTGCATAAGACGTAAGGCAGATCCTGATGGCTTATCTAATTTTTTAAAGTCATGTGACTCAATCAATATATTATGGTCCATTTTTTGAGCAATTTTTTTAGCAATAGCTTCAAATTCACAAAAGCTTTTAGCAAAATTAACCCGATGGATATATTTAGCATCATTATTTTTTGCAAGAATACAAAAATCATTAAGTTCATCAAAGGTAAGACCTGTCGTCCCTGAAATTACATTTTTACTATTTGAAAGAAATAGCTTTGTAATTTTTTTTGAAATATTAGCCTCTGAAAAGTCAACAAGCCAATCATAATTTTCAATATTTATATCCTCTATTTTTGTAATAACATTTTTTCTATTTTTAGCAAAAATATCAAAGCCTGTAATATTATAATCATATTCTTTAAGACTTTGATATATTTTTTTACCCATTTTACCATCAATACCAAGTAATAAAATATTTATAATATCACCCTTAGTATTTTATGATAAAAATATCATTTTGTATAGGCCTTTTTAAGAAGGGCCTGTCTTGCAGCCTCCTGCTCAGCATCCTTCTTTGTTTTTCCTACCCCACAGCCCATAATTAAATTACCATCCATTAAAACCTCAGCCGTAAACACCTTATCATGTGCTGGTCCCTCTTCTTTTATAATACGATATGATAAGCTTCTTTTATCAGCCTGAACCTCTTCTTGTAAAATAGTTTTAAAATCTTTAATTGATACAACCTCATCAATATAAGGAATTACTATTTTAGAGAAAACCTCATAAGCCTTATCAAAGCCAAATTCTTTAAATACCGCTCCTAAAACAGCCTCAAAAGCATCCGCAATAACAGCCTTTCTCGTTCTTCCACCTGTAAGTTCCTCACCACGGCCAAGATACAAATAGCTAGGAAGATCAAGATGAGCAGCATAAATATCTAAAGCCTCTTCTCTAACAGCTTGAGCTCTTCTTTTGGTCATATCTCCTTCTGCCATTTGATATTTTGAAATCAAATATTTAGACATTGAAAGTTCTAAAACCGCATCACCTAGAAACTCAAGACGTTCATTAAAGGGACAGTTGTGTTCATTTCCATAAGAGCTATGGGTTAAGGCTTCGATCAAAACAGATTTATCCTTAAAATCAACACCAAGTTTTTTTTCAAGTTCACTATAATGCTTCATTCTCTTCATCCTTCTTTGGCAATTTTGCAATTACTTTATTAATTAAATCAGTTTCAACCATCATTCTAGCTTGACCAATAGCATTTTTAAATGCATAAGCATTAGAGCTTCCATGAGCCTTTACAACTGGTACAGGAACACCAACAATCATCGCACCGCCAACCTCAGAAGAATCAAGACGTTTTTTGAAGCGTTTTAAAGCCTTATGCATAAATAAATAGCCAATAATACCTCCAAGGCTTGACTTAATCTCTTGTTTAAGCATGTCTCCCATTGTTTTAGCAGTTCCTTCAACCGTTTTCATTACCATATTACCTGTAAATCCATCAGTCACAAATATATCACAAGGACTCGTTAAAATATCCTTTGTTTCGACATTACCATAAAAATTAATTAAAGGATCTTCATCAAGCATTTTATAGGTTTCTTGGTCAACCTCACGTCCCTTACCTGGTTCAGTGCCAATATTAAGTAGACCAACACGAGGATTTGGCACATGTAATATTTCACGAGAAATAGTTGTTGCAAAATAAGCTAAATCCCTAATATGTTCAGGTCTTAATTCTACATTAGCCCCAACATCAAGCATTAATCTTCCTCTTTTATCATAAGATGGAACAATAGGACAAAGACCAACTCTTCCAATTTGATGGAGCTTACGAATAATTAAATGTGCTCCACAAACAACACATTGGGTAGGACCTGCACTAACAACTGCTTGCGCTACCCCATCATGAGCTGATTGCATCGCCATACATAATGATGCATCCTTATTTCTTCTTATATAACTTACAGGATTATGTTCACCCATATCAACATACTTTTCAGTATGAACAATTGTTATTCTTTCGCTATTAGTTAAAAGGGGCTTTATTTGTTTCTCATCACCATATAATACAAGCTCTAAATCCTTATATTCCTTAACTGCCTCCATGCATGCTGGTACAGTAGTTTGGCATAGATAATCGCCACCCATAGCGTCTATTGCAATTTTGATCATAGAATCACTGCCTTTCATTTTACTACAATTATAGCATTATTATTGTTTTTTTCCTAGTTTAATTTCGCTTTTTTATTAAGGGCTTTCTCAATCAAATTCAAAACATGAGATGTTACCTCTTTTCCCATTTTATAATCAGATAAGTAATTTCTTGCATCTTCTAAAGCTTGAGTATAGATCTTATAATCAGTTTCAAAATCAAGATTTAAAAAACCGCTTTGTGCTTCTCCTAAAAATTCCCCTGGACCTCTTAATTTCAAGTCATAATCAGCTAAACTGAAACAATCATCAGTTTTTTCTAATATTTTTAATCTTTCATTACTAATATCATTACTAATAAGTGCACAAAATGCTTCCTTATCATTTCTTCCAACCCGACCTCTTAACTGATGAAGCGTTGATATACCAAATCGTTCAGCATTAAAAATATAAATACCTGTTGCATTTTTTACATCAATACCTACTTCTATTACGGTTGTAGAAACCAAAATATTATATTTTTTATTAATAAAATCAATCATTATCTTTTGCTTATCTTCAGGACTTAAAGCACCATGAATTATTTGAATTTTAGCATTTTCTACATTTTTTTCAATCATTTCTTTAATTGCTTTTAAATCAAGATAATTATCCCCTTCAATTAATGCACCTACACAAAATGCTTGTTCACCACGATTAATTCTATTTTCGATGTCGTGATAAACTTCACTAATATTTACTAGACTATATAATTTAGTAATAATTTTTTTGCGATTATGAGGCTTTTCATGCATGGAGGAAATATCCATATCCGCAAATTTAACAAGACCTAAAGTTCTTGGAATCGGAGTTGCAGATAAATAAAGGGCATCTGTATGAGGATATTCTAATAGAAGTTTTTGTCTATCTTTTACGCCAAATCGATGTTGTTCATCAATAACTAAAAGACCTAAATTTTTGTAATGAATATTATGATATAGTGCTGCTTGCGTTGTAACCAAAATATTAATTCTTCCAATCTCGAGATTTCGAATTATTTCATTTTTCTTTGCCATAGGCAAAGATGATGTTAATAATGAAACATTTGGATTAAATTGTTTTAGGGTTTCTTCAATATTTTTAAAATGTTGGGATGCTAAAATTTCGGTTGGTGCCATTAAAATTGATTGATAATTATTAAGCATATTAATCAATATAGCTACCATAGCAACTAAGGTTTTACCACTTCCAACATCACCTTGAATCAAACGGTTCATCACATATGTTTTTTTTGAGTCTAAAACAATCTGATTAATCGCATATTTTTGACTTTTGGTTAATTCATAAGGAAGACTATTTGTAAATTCAATAATTTTATCCTTTACTCCATCCTTTGGTTCTTTATTATTTTCTAAAACCAAAAGCGATAATGCTTCCATTTGAATTGAATGATTAAAATAAGTTACATATTTTTTTCTTCTAAAAACATTTGTTATATCTTCTTTACCATCAGGAAAATGCATTTTTTTCAAAAATAGGTTTATACCTAAAAAATGATATTTAGAAATTAATTTTTCTGGTAAAGTTTCTTTAAAATTAGGAATATCTTTAAATACATCCTCTAAAAGTTTAGTTATTAAATTATCATTAATCCCTTTAATTCCATAAACGGGATTTATACTTTTTTTATCATCAGAAATAATTTCTTTAAGCGTAAAGCTATTATTTAAAGCTTTATACGTACCAAAAATTTTAAGAGGCATCCCTTTTTTCAAAGAAAAACGTAGATAGCCTCTTCCATAGGCTAGCACTTTAACATTCGTTGTTTTAGTTTGAAAATAGAAAATAATATTATCAACAGAATTACGAATTTTTCTTGAAATAATTTGTGATGAAATATAACCATCGATGACAAAATCAAGTCCATCCGTTTGAAGATTTGGTTCTAATACGTCTAAAATATCATATTTTTTAGGAGCGTATAGTAATAAATCTTTAATTAAAAATATATTAGCGTCATTAAATTTTGCTAGTGTTTTTTCACCAACACCTTTTAAAATATTAATATTATCTTTAATATCAATCACTTGGTACCTCCTAAAATAAATAATGGTTGGATTTTCTCCAACCAATATTAAACTTCTTTATTTAAGCCTCAACTGCAATAATATATGAGTAAATATCTTGGTTGCCATCAATAACCTCAACCTCAACATCCTCATTAAGCTCTGTGCAATGTTCTTTAAGTTCTTCAATTTCCTCATCTGGTGTACCAACACCACGGAAAATAGTTACAATTGAAGAATCTTCGTTAACACATTTGTCCAATAGAATCTTTGTTGCATCAAGTCTTTCCTTAACAGAAACGACAATTTCGCCATTACAAATACCCATATAATCGCCAGCTTTAATTTTAACACCTTTAATTTCTGTGTCTCTAACGGCATAAGTAACCTCACCTGTTTGAACATTTGAAATAGCTTCTGTCATATCTTCATAATTTGTATCCAAATCATTTGAAGAATCAAATGCCATTAATGAAGCATAGCCTTGAGCAATTGTTTTTGCCTTTAAAACTCTAATATTAGCATCATCACAAAGCTTTGTAGATTGTTCAGCACTTAGTATTACATTTCCATTATTTGGAATAATAATAATATTTTCAGCATTACAAGCCTTAACTGCCTTTACAAATTCTTCTGTAGATGGATTCATTGTTTGACCACCATCAATAATGTAATCAACACCTAAGTCCGTAAATGTTTGTTTAATACCATCACCAAAGCATACAGCTACAAGTGCAAACTTCTTTTTTTCTTGAGGTTTTGTCTCTTCAGGCTTAGCATTTATAAGCTCTGAATGTTGAAGGCGCATATTTTCAACCTTAATCTTAACAAATTCACCAAAATTTTGAGCAAGCTCTAAAACCTGACCAGGCTTATTAACATGAACGTGTACTTTAACAAGTCCATCATCATGAACAAGAACTAAGGAATCACCCATCATAGATAGTGGGCTTCTTAAATCAGACTCTTGGAAATTTGCATCATTTTTAAGTTCAATGATAAATTCTGTACAATAGCCATACTTGATATCACCAGAAACCTTTGCTTGAGCTGATTCAACTCCTGTTGCTTGTGAATCATTCGATTCAAGCATAACTCCATGAATAGCCATTTCCATTCCTTCAATGACCTTAATGAAACCAGCACCGCCACTATCAACGACACCTGCTTCTTTTAAGACAGGAAGTAAATTAGGTGTATTAGATAAAGATTTTCTAGCTTGCGTCAAATAAAGCTCAAATAATTCTTCATAAGATTTAATTTGTCCTTTTTTAGCAGCAACAACTTCTGCAGCCTCACGAACAACGGTTAAAATTGTACCTTCTATTGGCTCCATAACAGCTTTATAAGCAACATCTTTTCCTGAACATAGGCAATCAATAAAAGCATCAACAGAAATTTCATTTTCTGTCATTTCCTTTAAACCTACATAAATTCCACGGAAAAATTGGGATAAGATAACACCGGAGTTACCTCTTGCACCCATTAATAATCCACGTTGTAATTTTTTTGCAATATCAATGATTGATGATGACTCACAGGCAGTCATTTCCTTAACGCCTGTCATCATTGTCATCTTCATATTAGTTCCTGTGTCACCATCAGGGACAGGGAATACGTTTAATTGATCTATTTCTTTATGATGGTTGCTTAAATTAATTGCACCATTCATCATCATTCTTTTAAATAATTTGCCATTGACTGAACTTATCATGGTTATAAACCCTCCTATATTCAAATCAAAAGGTATAATCTAGTTAGTATATCTTTCAATAATTAAGTTCTTAAAATAATATATAAAATGTGTATCCACATAAAATTCAAAAATAAACAACCAATTGCTTGGCTATGTAAATTATACCATACATTATTAAAAAGGCAAATGTTTTTTTATATTATGCTTAAAATGTAATCGATTTTTTTAAAAATACTAGTTTTTTTCACTTGTTTATCACATAAAAGCCATAAGCTTTATTTTTTTTCAAAAAAGACTTGATTTTTAATATATATTAAGTTAAAATAATAGGGCTTGAAAAAATACTTGTTATCAAGGAGGTAAAATTTATGGCTAAATGTTATGTAACTGGAAAGAGTACTGTTTTTGGTAACCAAAGATCACACGCTTTAAATGCAACTCGCCGTACTTGGAAGTCAAACCTTCAAACTGTTCGTCTTGTTATGGAAGATGGCTCAGTTAAAAAGGTAAAGGTTTCTGCTAGAGCATTAAAGAGTGGAAAGCTAAACAGAGCTTAATTAAATAACCGCAGATATTGAATTGGCTTTTGGCCAATTTTTTGCGTTTTATAAGCAAAAAAAGGCTTTCTTTATTCAGCCTTTCTTTTAAATAAATTTCTAAAAAAATTAATTATCCTACTAAAAATGCTTGGTATTTTAACAACATAAAATCGCATATTAGCACCTCACCACAATATATGAGGTGTTTTTTTAATTTAGACTTAATTTTTCAATTTCTTCTTCTTTATTAGTTTGTTTAAATAAATAGGATCCTACAACAGCAACGTCAACTCCAGCATTTGCTACAAGCTTAATTGTCTTATCATTGATTCCTCCATCAACAGAAATTAAATAGTTGTAATCATTTTCTTCTCTAAGTCTTTTTAATTCACTAATTTTAGGAATAGAATTATCCATAAAGCTCTGACCACCAAAACCAGGCTCAACGCTCATAACCAAAACCATATCAAGATAAGGTAAATAAGGCTTTATCACATCAACACTAGTACCAGGCTTAATTGAAAGACCAGCCTTAATATTTAGTGAATGAATTTTATCAATAACCTCTTTAGCATCACAATCAGCCTCAATATGGAAGGTTATATAATCAGAACCTGCCTTCGCAAAGGCATCAATATAATTTTGAGGATGCTCAATCATTAGATGTGTATCGAACACTTGTTCCTTAAATGACGGTCTAATTTGTGATTGTACCATAGGACCAAAGCTTATATTTGGGACAAATTCCCCATCCATAATATCAATATGTAAGAATGGTGCATTTTTAACCTCATTAATTGAGCTTTCAAGTTTTTTAAAATCTGCGCTTAAAATTGATGGACTAATTATCATATTTCTTTCCTACTCCTTCTAACATCTTTAAATAATTATTATATCTTGTTTCCTTTATTTCTCTTCCAACCTCTAAAATAACACCACAGCCTTTTGTTCCCTTTATGTGGAGGCAATCTCTAAAGGCACAAGGATAATTTTTAAATTCAATAAAGGTATCTCTTAATACATCCTTAGATGAGAAACTTTCAAGTTTTGAAAATCCTGGTGTATCACCAATTAATCCACCAAAATATGGATAAAGATGACTTCTTCTTGTTGTATGTTTACCTCTATTTAAAGCATCGGAAATATCATTAGTTTCAAGCTTAAAGCCGGGAATCAAAGCGTTAATAAATGTTGATTTGCCTGCCCCCGTTTGACCAGATAAAACCGTAATTTTATCTTTCAAATAAAGTTTAATTTCTTCTGGTACTCCTTCTTTCGAATTAACATAAAAAACAGGATAACCAATTTTATTATAATAACTCATTCCTTCTTTTAATTTTGTAAGTTCTTCATTACTTAACAAATCAATTTTTGTAATAACAATTAATGGCTTAATACTATGAAGCTCTAAATTCGAGATAAATGTATCTAAAAGAAAATAACTTAAATCCGGTCTTTTAGCTGAAAAAATAAGCATAATTTGATCGACATTTGCAATATCTGGTCTTATAAGCTCATTTTTTCTTGGTAAAACATCATCTAAAAAGTATGTATCAAGACTGCACTCATATAAAACAAGATCTCCCACCTTAGGAGAAAGCTTAATTCTTTTTGTTTCAACCTTTTTGGAATATTTATTTGTACTTTTATTAAAGCTTGAATCCTTAGAAACTTCTTTGTGTCTTAGGCTTCCCCTAGCTTTTAATAATATTTCTTCATTATTTTCACCAAGTATTTTATATACGCCTGAATCAAGGCTAATAACGCGTCCAATTGCCATAACATATTCCTTCCATTTACCTTGATTATACCATATTTTTCTTATTTAGCGATATAAAATAATAACTTATTATTACTATTTTTCCGTAAATTTGAACCATCATCTGTCTCTTGATAAATAATTGTATCTGTATCCAAAATTGAATTAACATATATTCCTTCAAATAAAAAGCCATTCTCTTTACAAAATTCAAATGCTTTTTTATAATTTTCACCAACAAAGTTAGGCATTGTAATATAGTATTCACACTTAGAAATTGTAATAATAATTTTAGAAATTTCATCTAAATTAGTATCATATATACTTTGCTCTAATACGACATCATTAATTCCATCCGAAACCTCCCTTGTAACAATTTCATATTGAATATTATATCTATTTAGATAATCTTCTAGGATAATTTTGGCATCATCTTTGGTCATATTAACCATATTTTTTACTTTTTCCGATTTTTTTTGTTCAACATAAACTGTAATAGTTTGGGATTGTTTAATCAAAGAATTAGCCTCTGGTACCGTTTTTTTAATTTTATCACCTATACCATCAACATAAATAATTTCATATTTTATTTTTTTAGAATCTAAAATCTCTTTTCCCTCAATTTCTGTTAAATTGCAAATTTGCGGAATAGCTATAACATTTTCATGTTTAATAAAAGGATAAATTCCTAAAAAGAAAATAAGAAGCATCGTTGATAAAGTAAAAATAATCATAATTAATTTTTTTAGCATAAAAAACACCCAAACATAGTTTGGATGTAATTATTAATTATTATTCATATGCTTACTTCTTAACTGTCCGCAAGCCGCATCAATATCAGCGCCCTGCTCAAGACGCAATGTAACATTCATTGAGCGTTTTTTTAAAGTATCATAAAATTTGCGCATTTGTTCCTTTTTAGAACGTTTAAATGGCTTTTCTTTAACCTCATTATAAGGAATTAAATTAATATAAACATTTAAGCCGTGAAGTAAATCCGCAAGCTCATTTGCACATTTTATTGAATCGTTTAAGCCATCTATTAAAATATACTCAATTGTAACCCGACGATTAGTAGCTATAATATAATCCGAAATGGCCTTTACAAGCTCTTCAATCCTATAAGCCTTGTTAATCGGCATAATTTGATCGCGAATTTCGTTATTAGGAGCGTGAAGAGATATCGCTAAATTAGATTGTAAATCCTCCTTAGCATATTCATAAATCATCGGAACTAAACCACATGTTGAAACAGATATATGACGGGAGCCAATTTCAAGGCCATGAGGTTCATTCACAATATGTAAGAAATTAATAACATTTTGATAATTATCAAAAGGCTCACCAATTCCCATTACTACAATATGACTTATTTTTTCTTTAATTACCTCATATACAGATTCAAGCTGTAAAACCATCTCTCCTGCTGATAAATTTCTTAGTTTCTTTTTCATACCAGAAGCACAAAAGGCACAGCCCATATTACAGCCAACCTCAGATGTAACACATATTGATGTACCATAATTATGTCTCATTAAAACCGATTCAATTAAATTTCCATCCTGAAGTCTAAATAAAAACTTTTCAGTTCCGTCAGCTGATTTTTGATGATCTACAACCTCGTATAGTTTAATTTCAAAATCATGTTTCAAATGCTCAATAACTTCTTTTTTAATATTAGTCATTAAATCAAAGCTTCGAACATGAAAGCGATATAGCCATTCATATACTTGAATAGCTCTAAAAGGCTTTAAGCCAATTGAAATAAAATATTTTTTAAGGTCATCTAAGGTTAAATCATAGATATTTTTCACTTTAACACCTCATTCAATTCATCCTATTTTACCATAACAAATTAAAAAACGCTAGTATGATAATTAAATTGTAAAACCAGCTAGTTTAATATAATAAAGTATATTTTCCATAGTATCTGCATGCATCGTATTAATTATAAATCGACATAATAAATGCTCCTCATTTGCCATATCAATACGGACACCAGATTTATCAATTACATGATATGCTACATCAGGCTCCGCACCCATGGCCATTAATATAACCGTTAATCTTAATAATGTTCCATCTCTTTTTCCACTAAAAATATTTTTTATAGACGAAATTTGTATTGTCGTTTCTTCTTCAATATCCTCATATGTAAGATTACTTTTTTCTTTTAACATTTTCATGCAAGATACAAAATCATTATTTAAATCAAAAAATGCTTTACTAAATTTTTTTCTTCATTTAAAATTGTCATAATCTTTCCCTTTTCTCCTAATTTATTTGTTTCTTCTTCAAATACAAGTTTAGTTTTAATTTTAGATTCTTTATTTCTATATAAAAGAAGTTCTCTTTCACCTAAATGATTATCATCTTCTAGTTTAATTTTCATCTTAATGCAAAATCTATTTAAATGTTTTTTGGCTTCATGCTTAATAAATTTATTACCATGAATATCAGTCCCAATAAATTCTTCTAAATTTAAGCATAAATGTGATTCTAAATAAAGTAGCTTTTGACTTTTCATCATCTCATCAACTATAGAGTTTAAAGAAAGCAAAACCGCATCAATAAAAGGAATCACAAACGTTTCATTATACGCACAACTTCCATCATCATATGTGAAATTAGGCACCTGATAACCATCACACCATATATTACAGCCATAAGCTTCTTTTATTCCAATATCACAAAGCCTAATTTTAACTGCCTGTTTAGAAACGTGAAACGTATTAGATAAGCTTGATATTACATTAGATATAATATCAATAGTATCACAATTATTTTTAATTCTAAATAGTTTTATCAACCGATAAGCTTCATCACGAAATGTTTCATATGGCATTAGTATTCTTGGAGTTAAATTATGAGCTTGCCATTCCATTATTCCTAGTGCATCATTACCAAAATTTATTTCATTTTTAAAATCAAAATATTTAAACTTATTATTTAAAATTGTATATAATTCAATCGCTTTTTTATGAAAATAATAATGAACACATTCATGCATAATTGTATTATTATTTTCCTTTTCAATATTATCCATAAAGTACGCATTCGGATCATAAACAATCGTTTTAGCTTTCACCTTAATTTTTTTCATACAATCTTTTTCATTATCATAAAAAGATGAAATTACATCTTCAAAAAAAATTCTTCCTAAAATAGATTTATCCTTTGAAATACTATGCTTGCAAATATTAAGATTCAATCTTTTAGCAATAATCCTTGGATTAACATAAATAGCTCCCTCGAGACCCTCTGGATAAAACTTTTTCAAAAAATTTTGAGCAATAAAATCTAATTTTTCCCTTGAAATATATGGAATAAGATTTTTATTTAATGGTATTTTATGCTTATCCCTAATTGATTCATAATCACAAATTGATATTATGTTAAAATCTTTTATTTCTTTTTTTAACGTTCCTTCTCCATTTATGTTAAGCCACAAATCATTATCAATATAATCAACATCCCACCCATGGCGTTCAGTACCACATATTTTTATGGTTACAATTACATCAAACTCAATTTTTTCATCACTTTTAAGGTATGGATGAACTGCTTTTATATTAGTTTCATCACAATATAAATCATCACTATGACATTTAAAATATAATTTTTGTTTCACATTATATCTATTAGCTTCAAAATAAACTTCAGCAGCATTTGACAACATATCATCGAAGTTTTCTTTAAAGTAGTTTATTATATTATTAAAAGTCATTAATTCACTCCCCTTTTATCAAAAAAAAATTATAATAGTCATTTTTCAATCTTTTTTGACATTATTTTATATAAAATAACATTTTTCTTAATTATATTATACTCCTTTTTAAATCAAATTTTAACATTTTTTATTAAAAAAGAAGAGATTATGAATTTCGGCTCTTTAAAATCTAAGGTAGGTAGGTAGATATCTTTTTCAATTCTAAGGTAGATAGTGTTTTTCAAAACTTTCAAATCTTGGGTAGATAATAATATTAAAAAAATACCCTTTGTTCTATAATGATGTTGATCATGAAAGCATTAAAAAAACAAGAGATATTTAAATGTATTATAAATCAATTTTACTTACAATTAAAGAAGAAAATCATAATAGACTAACAATTACAAACGAAACTATAAAAGATAATGGCTTTTTTATTGAAGCTTATCTCAAACCAAAAGAAATCAATATTTGTCCTAATTGTAGTTCTACAGATGTTGTTTCTAATGGTAAAAAACAACGTTGTTTTCAAGATGAATATTATGCTAATGAGCCAACATTTGTATCCTTAACATACCCATAGATTTTTATGCAAGAATTGTTCTAAAATGTTTGTTGATAAAATAGCCGGATTAAATCATAAGCAGTCTCTTTCAACTAACAATAAATTAAATATTTTAGAGGATTTAAAGGATGATATATCTTTTACTGCAGTAGCTAATAAAAGACATGTTTCAATTCAAACTGTTATCGATGTCTTTGAATCATTTGTTTCAATTGGCAGAATTACATTTTGTTATGTTCTTTGCATGGACGAGTTTAAAAATTTAAAAAGTTCATCTGGTAAATATGCATTTATAATGTATGGTCCTAATAGTCACATGATTAATGATGTATTACCAGATAGAATTCAAAAAACAATTGATGACTATCTATACTCTATTGATTGGCATGAAAAAAATCAGGTTCGTTATGTTGTTACTGACATGAATGAATCTTATAGTTCAATTATAAAGCGCCATTTTATAAATGCTACGCATATAATTGATACTTTCCATTTTCTACGTTATGTTGAAGATGCCTTTAATAAAGTACGTATTAGAATTCAATCAAAATTTAAAGTTTATTCACCCGAATATAGAATTTTTAAACGTTACTGGTAAATCATATAGAATAAAAGATTTAATACCAGATGAGCTAAATACATCAGATGAAGACTAAAAAACTATATTTATTAGTTGACATTTACAATCAAATTAAAGTAATTAAAAGAATTGTCTTTGGATATCAAAATTTCACTCATTTTAGAAATAGAATTATGTACATAATTAATAATGGTGTGACAGCTTCGCAAACGTGTAGATGTATCTAAATTTTTCCGAAAACCACGTAAAAAAATAAAATAATAAAATTTATAAAATACATATAATGTTTTAATTGTCAAAAAAAAGATGGTAAACATCTGCCCAAGAATAGCTAGCTTTTTACCATCTTTGATTTTTTTATTTCAAATTTAAGGTAGATACCTACCTTCCTATCTACCTCACTTTGGAAAGAACCATTTTATCTACAAATATTACCATCCTTTATTTCTTATTATTTAAATATTTAATTCATTATGAATACATTTTTTTAAATCATCAAATTGTGTAATTTTATTTTTAGATATGCATCTTTTATTAAAAAACACTTTATTGTGCGTAACTTTTATACATATTTTTTCTTTAGTTTTCTTTTCAACAAGAAAAAATTTTACTTTTTTAATACTCGCTGAAATATTAAACATAAAATATTTTTTTGAATAATTTTCAAACATATTTAGTGATGATTTATTTTGAAAGTAATAATCTATAATTAATTTAGAATTATAGCATTTATCCTTTTTTAAAAAATAATAATATTGATGTGCATAAAACAATAAGCTAAATTCAGACAATATCAAATTAATAATTCCTAATAATATTATTAAAACAATAATATAATTTTTATTTATGGAAATAAATAGTCCAAAAGGAGCAAATACTAAATATAAGTATCCTAAAATAAGTATTACTCTTCTATCTTTTTTCGTAATTGTCTTACTAGACCCAAAAGCTTCTTCAGGAAAAGAATTCATGGTATATATATAATACATTTTGACGAATTGACCATAAGTTTTTATATTATTGAAATCATCACTATGTTCTTTCATTAATTAAAAATTCCTCTCTACATAATTCATAATACTTCCATATCCAATTGTTGAAGCAAAACCAAACACACTACTACCAATTTGCGATAGAATTTCGTTGCCAATCCAATTTGAACTATAGATGGATTTAGATAAATCTTTTAAATTGTAATTTATAATTTTTCTCTTTAGTCCCATTTGTTCTAATGTATCTCTAGCAACCATTTTATTCATTGATTTCAAGTTTTGAGCTTTTATGCTTGAAGAAATTTTTTTAGTCATAATGCCACCTATATATGAAACTCCTATTGATATTCCAATTGATACCATTACACTACCTATTCCATTTTCTTCTAAATCACCAGACAACCAAGCATCAGTTAAACCACCAGCAATTGCAAAAGCTCCTCGCATAAGCACATTTCCACCCAATGCACCAAATACTCCAGATATTCCCGCGCCAAGATAATCTCTCCAATCATGGTCCATTCCATTTCCATCTAATGCATCCTCAATTACCTCAAATACCAGTGATAATCCAATTCCAATTAATAAACCTAAAATCGTAAAATTACCACTTGGGTCCACATACATCACCGGATTATTATTACAATACGTAAATAAATTTAATGACGTAATATTTTTAGGCTCTAAATAGTTAATACTATCACTATTTAACCATCTATGCCATGAAGGTACATAAAATCTTGATTTACAATAATACATTTCTACGTCATCATCGTAATAATATCCTTTGTACCTAAATAGATTACGAGTACCTAAATTACATCCACTTGTATCTTCTATTCCATTACTATTACCATATGCATCGTACTTATATTTTACAACAAGTTTACCACTTTGGTCAACTATTCCTAAAATGGCCAATTATTATGAAAAATGGTATATGAAGGTTTCTTCATATACCAAAAGATATATATCATCACATTAAACTTAAAAAAATAAATATTATAACTATCTTTTAATCTTTTTATTTTTTATGAAGTTTATTAATTCAGATATTTTTTTAAATTCATCAATATTATAAAATTCTTTTTTACCATTAATTAAAATGCAAGTATCTTTTATATATCCATAATTTTTTTTATTAGAAAAAACTATTTTTTTACAATTAATATATGATTTTCTAAGTTTAAAACCTAGTTTATTCTCATATTTTACTACATTCTCATATTGTTCTAATTCTTCAATCCATTGTTTGTAAACAGTTTTTTTACCAAAAAGTGAATAAAAGAAATATTCTATACGCTCCAGATTGTAAAAAATATTATATTCAGTCCACATATAAAGTACAATTAATAATCCAACAACAATTAATCCCCACCAATACCATCTTGTATAAACTAAAATAAAAGGTAATGTTATAATAAGTCCATTTATTAAAATTATTAATATTATTCTTTCTCTAGGTGTGCTATAAAAGTCTACACCGCCCGATATAATAATTTCCTTGTGTTCTTTATTGTGCTTATATTCGTATTTTGTCATCTAGTATCCTCTCATATAATATTTATTTTACAATTGCGACTTTTTAAATAATATTTGATTAGCTTTACATCAGCCCCATTAATAATGACGCAACACCAGAAGAAAAATTAGAAGTAAAATAATCCATTACCATCTTCGATGTCCAATTAGCAGACTTAATAGCTTTAGTAAATGAAGAAATACTTCTACCATTTTTGTTAAAACTAAATTCTATTCCTAAGTTATTAACTATTTTTTTGTTATTATGTGCATTCGATGTTAATTTTCCAATTTGAATCTTATTACTGATATGCTTAGATAATCTCGATGCACCCTCACTAATCAAAAAAGATACTCCAATTGATAGTATTACATTACCTATACCATTTTCTTTTAAATCACCAGATAACCATGCATCAGTTATGCCACCAGCGAATGAAAAAATTCCATTCATAACAAAATTTCCACTTGATGCACCAAATATTCCAGATATTCCCGCGCCAAGATAATCTTTCCAATCATGATCCATCCTATTACCATCTAGAGCATCTTCCAAAACCTCAAAAGCCAAAGATAATCCAACACTAATTAATAATCCTAAAATTGTAAATCTTCCTGTCGGATCCACATACATCACGGGATTATTATTACAATATGTAAATAAATTTAATGACGTAATATTTTTAGGCTCAAGATAGTTAATACTATCACTATTTAACCATCTATGCCATGAAGGTACATAAAATCTTGATTTACAATAATACATTTCTACGTCATCATCGTAATAATATCCCTTATATCTAAATGGATTAATATTCCCAAGATCACATCCACTTGTATCCGTAATACTTATTCTATTACCATATGCATCATACTTGTATTTTACTACAATGTTACCTGAATCGTCAACTAGACCCAAGATATTTGACATGAAATCTCTTATGTAAAAATATTTCCTACTTGAATCCTTAATTAAACCATATAATATTCCATTTTCATCGTATAAAAAATCTAATCTATTTCTAGGCCCAATTTCTGTAATTAACTTTTCACCATCATAATAATACTTAGTTGTATATTCCTCTGAATCCCTATCATCAGCATACCAATATCCTAATACCTTTTTAATAATTAAGCCATTACTATTATAAGTATAATCAACCGTCTTTTGTTCATCCACTCCTAAATCCTCAGAAATTCCTACAAGTCTTCTTCCTTCAAATTTATATTCCGTATCCTTAAATAATCTAGGATTCCCAGGATTTGTAAATGAATAAAAAATAGAATCACCATTAATAGAAATTAATCGATTTAAATTATCATATTTATAGGTACTATTTCCAGAGGTAATCATATTCCCATTATCATCATACGTATAACTTGTATTATCCTCTTTAATTAAAAAGCCTCTTGAATCATAAGTATAAGCATGAGAACCAAATACTGAATCACTTACATTTGTGACATTACCTAAAGAATCCGTTTTATAGCTTCTAATATAATGACTACTACCATAAAATTTGCTTTCCTCTTCAATTATGCTAGATAATGCATTTTGATACTTACTATTAGTCTTATATGAATAATAATTTGATAAAATTTGCTTAGAACCACTATATACCTTACTATATCTTAGCATATCAAGCTCATTATATTCATTTATCTTATTAATACCATTTATTTCATTACTTAAATTATTTAAGGTTGAAGCTGAAACATAATAATTTGATACAGCTAGCATCTCAATTTGGCCTAATAAAGGATAAGAATCATTATAATTATCAATTGATTCTGTATCATATCTTCTTCCAATTAATAATGATAGATTACTATAATTAAACCATGTTGTAATCTTTCTTTCTTCTATTTTGCCATCAAGATAGAATCTTAAATTCTTATATTTAAAAACTACCTGTGAATCATTAGGGTCTTCCGTATCATAGGAAATTCCTACTGTGTGCCAAGCACCAGCTGTAAATTTAAGCCCTGTTGTTACGATTGTTCCATCTAAATCTAGGCATAGCATATCATTACTATCCTTATAAAGACCTAAGCGTGTCTTGGCTTTATTCCTTGCTTCAAAGAAATATTGGTTAGACGTTTTTGCATCAGTATATGCTCTAAACATAATAGTTCCTGAATCTCCTATATTAAGATCATATTCAAGCATATTACCATCTACTACAAAAGAATAATCCTTATTTAAATAATTATAATTGAAGCTTCTATCACTATCATATTTGGCATAAGCTCTTAAATCAAATTTCTTTGGTTCTTTACCCTTTAATGATTTTAAATCATTTTTAAGAGGAAAAATCTCATATTGATTTAAAATAGTTGAATCTAGTGTATATAGGCTTGTACCTGATGATTTAACCGCTCTATAATCAAAATCATTTTGATTATCACAAATATAATCATGTGTTAATTTATAAAAATTCATCATTTCATTAGCATTTAAATTGGTATTATTATTTCCAATCATTAATAAGGCTATTTTGCCATCAAAAGGTGATAATTCACCATTATAATACATATGTCCAATATGATATGCAGGATTTTTATCCATTTCAAGTCCATAGTT
>OJMI01001096.1_pt1 | contig 31959 bp, 27 predicted proteins | sample 1597131 | NCBI WGS metagenome assembly OJMI01 (sample SAMEA2452116, study PRJEB22498) | human gut metagenome | reverse complement strand
GCGTCTGCCCAATATCCTTATTTCTTTTTTCAATTCCATTCTGCTACATTTTAATAATGTATTAAAACGATGCAAAAATAAGGATAATAATTGAGAATCAAGCATGTTTGGGCGAAAAAGTGCAGATTTGATATGTAATTTCAATGCATTTGAGCCATTTTTGCATCAAATGATGGTGTTTTCGTCTTTATAATGTCATTCAGATGCCGTTCGTTTCTTCCTCATCAGATAGTCGTTGACATCCTTGTAGTCGGCATATCTGAAGGACTCGTCCGTCACCCTGTACTCGAATACATTGCTGATGCTCTCAACCGTCTTGCGTCCTGCCTGGTCGTTGTCGAGGAAGCAATGGATGTGGGTGTAACGGTCAAGGTAATGCAATGCCTGTTTGAGGTTGGCGACTGAGTTCAGTATCATATAGTCGCAAGGGCTTTCAACGACAAACCATCGGTCTTGCTGTTTAACGAGGGTCATATAAGCAAGGAAGTCCATGAAGCCCTCAAAGACCAGACAACCGTTTTGCCACTCGTTGAACGTATGGGCAAGCAGGGTGATGTCCTTATGCCCGATGCAGCCCTTGAAATAGGGATTGCGCACCTCATGTCCTTCACTCAGATTGCCAAAGGCAATGCCATAGTAATGTTTTTGCTCAACCTTGTAGTGTATCTCCCTGCAATACATCCTGCCAATGGTGATGTCTATCCGTCGGCTACTGAAATAGGACAGCAGAGAATGGTTGCTCAGTGGGAGCAGCTTCACATCGTTCATCTTGGTTGTCGTGTATTCCTTGGCTGCGATAGCGGTCTCGATTGCCTTATCCACAGTGGCAATACTCTTGGACGCAAGGTAGGCAAGGGCATCGGAAACGGATTGTTTGTTATACATACGCTTTACCAGCTCCACAAGGTCACCGCCCTCCTTAATGGCGTAGTCGTACCACAGGTTCTCCTTCTTGCTGACCTTGAACGATGCGGTCTTCTCGTCCCTGAAGGGTGACAGATACCAGTAGGCATTGCCCTTCTTCTTTTTCAGCGTTACATTCTCCTTGTCTAAGAAGTCTATAATGCTCAGTTTCTTCGATTGTTCAATATTCATTGTACTTTCATTTGTTCGGTTTTACTTTGTCCATGGAAACAGTTTACTTTACCCTTTCTCCTATATAGGCACACCCGTAAACTAAACCATTTGCTAAACTACTTTTCCGCTTCCCAATTCAGCCTCCGATTTCGGTTTACTTTGGCCTTATTTCTTATATATAGGTACGGACGTAAACTAAACTGGTTTCTGAACTGTTTTTATTCCTCTTCATGGAACAGGTCAATCTCGGCAGGTGTATATCCGAAATAGTAATGATTATCCCGCTTCACTATGAGCTTTTGCTCGTTAATCAGGTATTTCAGCATTTTGATGATGACGCTTCTGCCACGCTTAAAGCCAATGTCTGCATAGGCTTGCGTTAATTCCTCCACCATGCGATCGAATCCTTTGATAGGTTTCTCCTTGAATGCAGCCGTCAGCGCCTCGTTATGCTGTTCGGATGTCAAGTCTTGGTAAGTAAACCTTGACGGTTGCTTGTCACCTTCTTCCTTCTCCGGCGTGTGCTCGACAATCTCTGGCAACCCTTCCTCATTGACTGTAAAGGCAAACGGCTTGAACTCCTTCTCACGGATGTGCATCGCCTTCACCTCGCTGATGTCGGGATTGGTGGTGCTCTTGGTGATGACAAGCACCGTCTCTGCCTTGTTGTTCATCTCCGTACCGATATGCCCGCGCACGTTATTGTCGCCCTTGTTCTGATGCAATACGCAATGGATGTGCAGGTCATACTTTGATGACCATTCCATCATCTTGTTGATGACCTCGACCGATTCTCCCGCATTGTTGATGTCGAGAAGCAGGTCTCTGATTCCGTCGATGATGACCAGTCCATAGCTTTGGTCTTGGGCAAGCGCATAGTCTATGACCTCTATCCTGACGGAGGGCGTGTACTCTCTCAGACAGATAAAGTCAAGGTTCTCGTTGTCGATGCTTGTAGGTAGACCAGCGAGCTTCAGGATGCGCTCCAGCACATTATGGCAGTGATAGCGGCTCTGCTCCGTATCTACATACAGTATCTTGCGTTTCCCCTCTGGCAGACTGGCGCGATAGTTCAGTACCTTGCCGTTGGCGAGGGAAGCGGCTACCAAGGCAGACACGTTGAAGGTCTTTTTCGCCTTTGCCTTACCAGTAGAAGCACTGAAGTTGCCCAATGTGGCTATGCTGGAATTATCAACCCATATAATCTGAGGAGGTGTTTTATAAGTATCTGTTGCCTTTATCAACGATTCGCTCAATATGCGATTGAGACGCTGTACTCCTTCCTCTTTTGAGTTAGGCTGTACATGTTTGTTATTTTCTTCCATTTTCATTCTTTCGGATTATCAATTTCTATTTTCGTTACCATTCCAATGACCTCTTGTTTGTTTTGGAGCAGCCACTTGTCGATTTCTTCTCTATTAAAATACAGCATTTTTCCCCTTGGCTTATAGTGTGGAACTTCTTTTGCGGCTGTAAGTTTGTATAGCAGGCTTTCAGAAACACCAATATACTTACATGCTTCGTCAAACCCCAAGACGGTTTTGGTCTGCTTGACCATCTTCTCCAATTCCTCGATTCGCTCTATTAGTTTGTCAATAGGTCCCAAAGCCTCCAAACTGTCTTCTATTGCGACAATTCGCTCATAGAGTCTAAAATGTCTTTCATTCATGTGTCACGTACCTTAATTAAATTGTTTACAGACAGTAGCACGGTTATATTAGCCGTCTATTCTTTCTTTGTGTAGATAGTACATATTCCTCTGCTTCTCTTTGAATCTCGTTCTTCGATTTGCCCTTGGTTCCTTGAAGCCATTCATCTATCTCAGATTTGAGGAACATGATGCGTTTGCCTCTCTTGTGAAACGGTATTTCCCGATTGCTTGTCCAGCAATATATGGTATGCTCTACCGGATGTGTTGGGAGATAAGCACATAATTCAGCAACCGTAAACCATGTTTCTTCTTTTTCTGATTGAACAAGTTCATATATACCATCAATCTTGTCTTCTAATGATGACAGCTTTTTCAGTACCCCCGTTATAGCGTTGGGAATATCTTCAAATCTTATACTATTTTCTTCCATGCTAATTATTTTTTATGATTTTTGATGCAAAGTTATGGGGAGACTGTCACTAAATAGAAAAAGTAACGTGATAGTAAGGCAGTATCAACCAAACTATCACGTTTTTACTTTCATTTAGCAGAATTATTGTGATTTATTCCTCTCTTAATATCTGTTCGATGGATTTGCAGATGGCATATTGACTTGCTGTCATGGAAACGTTTCTTCTTATCCTTGAAAGAGAAGAGGAAAGACAACTTGAAGTTATGAATTTCTCTGTTCCATCCTTTTTGATACTGGTTAAGAAGCGACCTTCTCCCATGACATATTGCCAATTATTGTTTATCAAATGGTATTGAGCCATAGCGTCAAACAGTACGGCTACATTACGTACATTCTTTACACGGATAGATGCGTCCAAGTCGCACTTGAATAGGCGACACAACTCGCTACGCACATCACTGTTGTCGGCAAAATCAAATATGTCGTGACTTTGGACAAGTTCTACCAACAAATCCATCTGTCTGTCTGACAATTGGCATCCCAAAGTGAGGATGGACGATTTCTTTCGGGTAAGGATTGGCAGACCAGTACCCACATGTTGAAGAAACAACTCAATAAGTTCCTGCTTGGAATAATCTTCTTTTTTCTTGATTATTGACACACACTTAGAGTCTCTAAACAAAGTACCAATAATGCCAATTGCCATCTGTCGCGAGTTCTTACAACGTGCACAATCACAGTCAATATATTGGTGACTGCGCTCAAATAGTTCTATGAAGTACTCTGTCTTCATATGATTCTTTTCAGCTTGAAGATACCAACTTCTTGCGATCTCAAACAACTCATACAGTTCTCTGTAGAAGTCTTCTGTACACTCCACATGTTTGTGGACACGCTTGCTCTCTTCAAAAAGAGAGAAGCCAAAAAAGGCTGTCTTTTTTCATTTTTATCTGTTTATTGTTATAAATGTTTGGTTTCCACGAAAGGTTAAAGTGCCAAAACAATAGCATCATTACATAGAATGTTGAAAATGAAAGGCACTAAAAACCACCTGTACAATAAAGGACTTATTGATACAAGTGGTCTTCTATACTAAGTGCTTACAAATGATAATCACTATTCATCTATGTCCAACTTAAAAGCTTCTGTAGCTTCATCTTTCTTCTTGTCAATTACTTTTGCGTAGATTTGCGTGGTTTTTACATTGGTATGCCCTAACATTTTGCTTACGGTATATATGTCTGTACCGTTAGCCAATTGTAACGTTGCATAGGTGTGGCGGAAGCAATGAAAGGTGATGTGCTTGGTAATCCCTGATGCTTTTACCCACCGTTCCAAAGGCCTAGATATCCATGAAGGGTCAGGCAGTCCGGCAAACACCAACAGTTCTCCGTCTTTCTTGCGCTCACCGCAAAGCTTGTATGCCTGTGGCGATATAGGCATGTATTCAACGCCCTTAGTCTTCTGCTGAGTGAAATTGAGACGGTACCCACCATTGTATTCTTCAACCTCTGACCATTTAAGCTTTTGAATATCGCTATGTCGCATTCCTGTCAGTGCAGAGAACAAGGCTGCCCGTTTTAGTATATCATCACACGGAGTCTTTGCCAATATATTAAGTTCTTCCAGTGACAGATACTCTCTTCGAGCACTCTGAAACATGATATTTTTAGCCTTGGCAGCAATATCACAATTCAGATAGCCATCCACGAAAGCTTGTTTGAGTGCCGCCTTGAAGATAGAGAAGTACGTCGATGCCGTATTCCTTGAAATAGTTCCTTTCTTAGAACCACCCTGCGGTGCCTTTATCAAGAAGGAACGGAATGCCTCAATATACTTCATGTCAATCTGCGAGAACTGTATGTAGTCACACTTGGCAAACATTGACAACAGTGTGTGCAATCTGCGCCAGTTGACAACTATCGATTCTGACGCAGTTTCCTCTCTTTCTTTGATTAACTTCTCAATATACTCCAGAACATTGCATTTTGAGCGTTCGCTTTGTTCTGCCATTTCCATTTGCTGGTCAGTAAAGAGAGCCATGTTGTCGTACTCTTTTTGACGCAGGACTCGAACGCCATCCGCATAAAGGCAAGTTTCCATATCTTGCTTGGATTTACACTGAATAACGCCATTGTCATCTCGCTTGGGCTTGTACTTTATTCTACCAGCAACGGCTCGCTCGCTTCGTCGTTTATCCCATATAGGGGTAGTAATAGACCTCCTGAGATATTCACGCACTCGTTTGGGTTTGTCATTTCCCGTCTCATAAACAGGATAAGCTTCAAGATAGATGAACCACTCATCTCTCCACTCACTTTTCTTTAATTTGACGGAGACTTTAGTATAATCTAATCTTTTCATAATGGTTTTATATCTTTATAAAGTTTGTCTATTGATTCCTTGTGAGCATACACATAATTACCGATTTGCCGGGTCGGTATTGAGTATTTTCGTATATGAGCATACACGGTGCTGTCATCCAGATGAAATTTCTTGGAAATCTCACCTATTGTATAGCAATCCTCTGGTTCCATGCGGTACATGGTAACTGGTTTCCTTGGCTTGGTGTCAAGCGGAGACTGTCTTAACGGAAACAGATTCATTAGTTCTCCTTTGCATACAAGTCGTATTCCTTTCTCTGGCTCAATGAAGGAAATCTTTTTCATGTAGATGAGCCTATAAATGGTTGAGCGGCTTGCACCAAACATAGCATACGCTTCCGTTATGCTGATATACTCTTTAGACTTGGGCATATTGCTTACAATCTTGTCCAGTTCAAGTTGGCGTTTTTCTTCATCATGCTTACGCTTCCACGCCACCTTGGAGCATTTGGGTGAACAATACCAGGACTCCAAAGTCCTTGCGAAGAACTCTTCTCCGCACACAGGACATTTCCGTACTATCTTATACTTTGCTACTGCCATAATTCATTCATTTTGTAGTTCTTAATATCTATTCTTCTCATCATATCTACTTTTTCTTACAGGTACAAATAAGGTACAGATGTTTATAATAATAACGCAAAGATAGCAATATTATTGTGTACGGCCAAAAACAAGAAAAGCGTGTAACTCATTGAGCTACACGCTTTCCATTTGATATTGTATTCTTATTTCTCTATGTGCTTATTTCACCTCCTCAAAATCAGCATCCTGGATATTGTCACCTTGTTTGCTGTTGCTTTGTCCCGCATTTTGTCCTGCGTTAGCTTGTGCACCAGGTCCGGCTTGCGCACCGCTTTGTGCATACATTTCGGCGCTGGCAGCCTGGAATGCAGTATTCAGCTCGTTCATTGCAGCTTCGCAAGCAGCAACATCCTGTGCTTTGTGAGCATCTTTCAGTTTGTTCAAGGCAGCTTCGATAGGAGCTTTCTTGTCTGCTGGCAATTTGTCACCAAGGTCTTTCAACTGATTTTCTGTTTGGAAAATCATAGAGTCTGCCTGATTCAGCTTGTCAACTTTTTCACGTTCTTTCTTATCAGCTTCTGCATTAGCTTCTGCTTCAGCTTTCATACGTTCGATTTCCTCTTTGCTCAGACCAGATGAAGCTTCGATACGGATAGCCTGTTCCTTACCGGTTGCTTTATCTTTGGCAGATACTTTCAAGATACCGTTGGCATCGATATCAAAAGTAACTTCAATCTGAGGAACACCACGACGTGCAGGAGCAATACCTGTCAGGTTAAACTGACCGATAGATTTGTTCTGTGCTGCCATCGGACGTTCACCTTGCAGAACGTGGATAGTTACTTCAGTCTGGTTATCTGCAGCTGTTGAGAATACCTCACTCTTCTTGCACGGAATAGTGGTATTTGCATCGATCAGCTTAGTCATTACACCACCCATTGTTTCGATACCCATTGACAGCGGAGTAACATCCAGCAATACGATGTTTCCAACACCGGCTTCTTTGTTCAATACGGCACCTTGGATTGATGCACCTACGGCAACTACTTCATCAGGGTTAACTCCTTTTGACGGAGCTTTGCCGAAGAAGTCTTCAACAAGTTTCTGAACAGCAGGTATACGTGAAGAACCACCAACAAGGATTACTTCATCAATGTCTGCATTGTTCAGACCGGCATCACTCATCGCTTTCTTACACGGTTCAAGACAAGCCTGAATCAAGTTGTGTGCAAGAGCTTCGAATTTTGCACGGGTCAAAGTCTTAACCAAGTGTTTAGGCACACCACCTACCGGCATGATATACGGCAAGTTGATTTCGGTTGATGTTGAAGAAGACAATTCGATTTTTGCCTTTTCAGCAGCTTCCTTCAAACGTTGCATAGCCATCGGGTCTTGTGTCAGATCACCACCTTCATCATTCTTGAACTCCTGAACAAGCCAGTCAATGATTACCTGGTCGAAATCATCACCACCCAAGTGAGTATCACCGTTAGTTGACAATACTTCGAATACGCCACCTCCGAATTCAAGGATAGAGATATCAAATGTACCACCACCAAGGTCGAATACGGCAATCTTCATATCTTTGTTTGCTTTGTCAACACCATAGGCAAGTGCGGCAGCAGTCGGTTCGTTTACGATACGTTTTACATCCAGACCGGCAATCTGTCCAGCTTCTTTAGTAGCCTGACGTTGTGAATCTGAGAAGTATGCAGGAACAGTGATTACTGCTTCGGTTACTTCTTGTCCCAGATAATCTTCTGCGGTTTTTTTCATTTTCTGAAGAATCATGGCAGAGATTTCCTGTGGAGTGTAAAGATGTCCGTCAATGTCTACACGCGGAGTGTTGTTGTCACCTCTTACTACAGAGTAAGGAACACGTGCTATTTCTTTTGCTACTTGGTCATATGTTTCACCCATGAAACGTTTGATAGAATATACCGTACGTTTCGGGTTGGTAATGGCTTGACGTTTTGCAGGGTCACCTACTTTACGTTCGCCACCGTCAACGAATGCAACAACAGAAGGAGTTGTACGTTTACCTTCGCTGTTAGCTATTACAACAGGTTCGTTACCTTCAAATACTGATACGCATGAGTTGGTAGTTCCTAAGTCAATTCCAATAATTTTTCCCATAATTGTATGTTTTTTATTTGTTATTATTCAATGTTGTTATTCCAAGTGTCTTTCTTCAGGTTCTTGTGCCTTTGTGAAAAACACTTCGACTAGGAATATGCAAACCATGTGCCAAAGCAAGTGATTCGTATGAAAAAAGCAGAAAAAAATGAAGAAAGGAATATCAGATACCTGTCGGACATGCTTGAGAGAGCATTGTATGTGAATAAATGTCGCTAATATAATCTGCTGATATATAATAATATAATAGAACTGCTAGAACAAAAGTAGTATAAAAACTGACAAAACGTCAGTATTTGGCTCCTTCCAGTTTTAGCAAAGCCTCTTTTCTGTCAATTCCTCCGGCATATCCGGTTAGATTATGTGCCGTTCCTATAACCCGGTGGCATGGGATGAAGATGGAGATAGGATTATGCCCCACAGCATTTCCTATGGCTTGAGCTGCCATATGCTGTTTCCCGTACTGTCTGGCAATCTGTAGTGCCAGTTTCCCATATGTTGTGGTTTCTCCATAAGGTATTTGTCGGAGAAGATGCCATATATCCTGCTGAAAGGGTGTGCCGGAAGGCGACAGTTGGGTGAATGCAGAAGGAATCCTGCCTTCAAAGTAAGAGTTAAGCCATGAGCATGCATCAATGAATACGGGCAGTTGAGGTGAAATAATGCATGAACTTATATCCGGAAAATACCGTTGTCCTTCAAACCATGTTCCGGTCAGGTCTTTTCCGTCAGAAGCAAGTATTACCTTTCCTAAAGGTGACAAATATTCAGTGATATATTGATGCATTATAGTCTGGCTGTTGTTTCTGCAAAGATAGCCTTTATTTTGGAACAAATCTCATCATTAATAACTTATATTTATCCTATAAAATTATTAAAGCAGAGAGGGATGTATGTATAAATCCGTATATTTGATTGCAAACCATCTAAAAAATGAAGATTATGAAAGGAAAAAAAACTTTGTTTGTTACAGTTTGTTTGTTACTGGTTGCATCTTTTTCTTTGCAGGCACAGAGCAAGGCCGAGAAAAAACAGGAAAAAGCGCGGATGGTGAAAGAGTGTATCGAAGCTAAGAATTATGAGATAGAGGTAAATACGGCTTTTCCCATGGGAGGGCAAAGCATACAGCTTTCACCTTATTATTCCTTGAAGGTGCGCAATGATTCCGTTTATTCCTATCTTCCATATTACGGCAGGGCATACATGCTTCCTTATGGAGGAGGAGAGGGACTTAATTTCGAGGCAAAAGTTGTTGATTACAAACAGGAAATGGGTAAAAAAGGCAGCTATGAGATTACTTTCTCTGCGCGTACGCAGGAAGATTATTACACGTTTCATGTGACAGTCTATGACAACGGCTCTTCGGGAATCAATGTGAATATGCAGAAAAAGCAGTCCATTGATTTTACGGGACGGATGCTTTTCGAGGAAAAAGACGATAAGAAAGAATGATTTTTGTCAGGCTCTTGCATTTTTGAAATCTGATAACCGAAAAGAAAGCACCAAATGATACAAATCTTTGGTGCTTTTATGTTTATTGTTTAAAATTATCCTTTATATTTGCATCGGTTAACAAAACAGGAATTTATAAGATTATATTGTGTATTCATTGTGTTTCAACAAAGAAGGAACACAAATGCACAGTCCAATTATTGCATAAGTATAAATCTAATAGCATGCAAGAACGTCAGAAAAACAGAGCCTTGTATTTTAAAGAATTGGCACAGACCAGCCGTAAGTATTTTATTCCTTATATAGAGCGATTTAAGCAGATTCGTGAGGGGATGAATGTGTTGGAGATAGGATGTGGTGATGGTGGTAACCTTCTTCCTTTTGCAGAAAAAGGATGTACTGTAGTCGGAGTGGATATGGCTGAGTCGCGCATCAAAGACGCCATTCGTTTCTTTGCAGAATTCCATGCTCAAGGTACATTTATTGCATCCGATGTATTCAAGCTAACGGAGCTTGAGAACCGTTTTGATATCATAATCTGTCATGATGTGCTTGAACATCTGGATAATAAGCTGACGTTCCTTACCGGAATGAAGCGTTTCCTGAATCCCGAAGGTGTGATATTCATGTCTTTCCCGGCATGGCAGATGCCTTTTGGAGGACATCAGCAGATATGTAAGAGCAAATGGGCTTCTCATTTACCTTTCATGCATCTTCTTCCCAATACGGCATATCGTGCTTTATTGAAAGCGGCGGGTGAGGATGCTCCCTGTATCAATGAACTGATGAATATAAAACGCACACGCATCTCCATTGAACGTTTTGAGTCATTGCTCTCAGAAGGGAAAATCCGGAAGGTCAACCGGGAGTTCTATTTCATCAATCCCCATTATGAGACAAAGTTCCATCTCACACCCAGAAAACTGACTCCGCTTATCGGTGCCCTGCCTTACGTGCGCAATTTCTTTACAACTTCCTGTTTTTATATCTTGCGCTTTTAAGGAAGCTTATTTTACTATATGATAATAGCGGAATCAGATGGTGTCATCTGGTTTCGCTATTGTTATGGACAGGTCTTCTTGATTTTATATCGTATAGTTTCCTTTCTTAAGTTGTTTTATCTGATAAGCCAGCATAAAGGCTGCAACAATTGAAGCCAGCAGGTCAGACAGAGGCATACTGTACCATACGCCGTCTACTCCCATAATAGGAGGCAGTATCAGCAAGCCCGGAAGCAGGAACAGCAGTTGTCGTGTCAGTGACAGGAAAATCGCCTTCTTGGCCATTCCCAGACTTTGGAAAAAGTTGGTCGTTACCATCTGGAAACCGATGATAGGGAAACACATTACCACTATACGCATACCTTTACCGGCCAGCTCTATCATTTCTTTATCTGTTGTAAAGGCCGATGCTATCAGGTGAGGACAGAATTGTCCTATCAGGAATCCTACGGTTGTTACGGCTGTAGCTCCGTAGATACTCAGTTTCAGTACCCGTTTTACACGTTCGTGCTGTTGGGCTCCGAAGTTATATCCCGCAATAGGCTGCATACCCTGGTTAAGTCCCATTACAATCATAACGAAGAAGAAACCTATTCGGTTTACAATACCGTATGCACCGATGTGATAGTCACCACCATAGTCTTTCAGACCTTTATTGATAAGAATCACGATGAAACAGGCAGTCAGGTTCATAAGAAATGGTGACATGCCGATGGCAATGATATTCGAAACGATATTTCTGTTCAGTTTATAGATACCTTTCTGAAGGTGGATAAGTTCATCCTTGTTGCTCAGAATACGGATTTGTTTCATCAGTGAGATGGCCTGTGACATGACGGTAGCCAGAGCTGCTCCTTCAATTCCCCATTTGAAGCCGTATATGAAAATAGGTGCCAGTACGACGTTAAAGAGTACTGTGTTGATGGTTGCAAACATGGCTTCTTTCGGATGTCCCGAAGCTCTCAGCACGGCATTCAGTCCCAGATACATATGGGTAATTACGTTACCCAGAAGAATAACCTTCATGAAGTCTCTGGCATAACCGATGGTTGCGTCGCTGGCTCCGAAGAAATACAGAATAGGATCCAGAAAGATAAGAGTTATCACTCCGAATGCAATACCGATTATCAGGTTCATCACCACCACATTACCCAGAATGCTTCTGGCTGTATCATAGTCTTTCTGTCCCAGACGTACGGAAATAAGTGTTGCTGCACCTACACCTACAAGAGAACCGAATGCTGCCGCCAGGTTCATGAGCGGAAAAGTAAGGGCCAGACCCGAGATGGCCATTGCGCCCACACCGTGACCGATGTAGATACTGTCAATCATGTTGTAAAGGGAAGCGGCGGTCATGGCTATAATAGCCGGAATAGAATACTGCATCAGCAATTTCCGTATAGGTAGTGTTCCCAGTTCGGTTGCTGCTCCTACATTGTTTGTCATAGTTGTAATTTTAATTTTTGGCATGCAAAAGTAGTCTTTTTTGATAGTACCGCTTATGCGTGTAATATGAAAAATAGAATAGTTTAACAGTTGAATGAAATAGAAAAATAATATCTTTGTTGGCTCACTGCAGATTTTTTTTGATTTATGGAACAGAAGAAAGTATTGGTAGGTATGAGTGGAGGCATTGACAGCACGGCCACTTGCATTATGTTACAGGAAAAAGGATATGAAGTGGTGGGAGTGACGATGCGTACATGGGATTCTCCTTCAAAGTTTACCTCTCCCTCTCAGGAACTTCCCGATTATATAATGGAGGCAAAGGAACTTGCCGCAAAACTGGGTATAGAGCATCATGTAGCCGATGTCCGTCAGGAATTCAAGGATGTGATTGTACGGAATTTTATTGATGAGTACATGAACGGGCGTACCCCCAATCCCTGTGCCTTGTGCAATCCGTTGTTTAAGTTCAAGGTGCTGGTCGATTGGGCCTACAGACTGTCATGTCCGTATATTGCCACCGGACATTACTCCCGCCTTGTCGAAATAGACGGTCATACTTATATCGTGGCCGGCGATGATGAAAAGAAAGATCAGTCATATTTCCTGTGGCGTGTATCCGAAGCTGTACTACGTCGGTGCATCTTTCCTTTGGGCGAATATACCAAACAAACCGTACGCGAGTATTTGCATGCCAAAGGTTTTGAAGCCAAGTCGAAAGACGGTGAGAGCATGGAAGTATGTTTTATTGACGGTGATTACCGTGATTTCCTTCGCGAACAGGTACCCGATTTGGACCAGCGCATTGGGCCGGGAAAATTTGTCAATGCCGCCGGAGTTACATTGGGCACCCATAAAGGTTTTGCCTATTATACCATCGGACAGCGGAAAGGCCTTGAAATAGCGTTGGGAAAACCGGCTTATGTCCTGAAACTGAATCCTGAAAAGAATACGGTTATGCTGGGTGATGCCGAGCAGCTGAAAACCGCATACATGCTGGTTGAAGAGCAGCGCATGGTTGATGACGGACGTTTCTTCCGTGAAGAAGAATTGAGCGTACGTATTCGTTACCGCAGCAAGCCCATACCTTGTCGTGTACATCCGCTTGATGACGGGCGCTGGCTGGTACATTTTTTGGATGAAGCATCTTCAGTTACGCCGGGGCAGTCTGCCGTGTTCTATGTCGGCAAGCGGGTTGTAGCTGGTGCGCTGATTGCTTCACAGCGCGGAATAGGAATGTATGTTGATATGGTACAAAGAAAAAACGAAGATAAAGAATGAAAAAGGTATATGTTATCTGGATGGCATGTGTAGTGACAGCCTTGTCATTACAGGCCGGAAACCGTCTGGCTCGTTATCGTGTCTGGTTAACCGATAAGGCTGCTACCGAATATTCGCTGGAGCAGCCTGAAAAATACCTGTCTCCCAAAGCCGTTGAGCGCAGGCAGAGACAAGGCTTGAAGGTCGATTCTACCGATTTGCCGGTACCCCGTGTATATTTGGAAAGACTGGCAAAGGCAGGAATGAGCATTGTAGGAACGAGCCGCTGGAATAATACGGTTCTGGTCGAAACCTCCGACAGTGTTCGTGCCGCAGCATTGCAGCAGTTGCCTTTCGTGCGTTCTGTCCTGAAGGTATGGACTGCACCGGACAGTATTCCGCAGCGCAATGCCAGCCGGAAAAACGAAGTCAATCCCGATAATAAAAAACTCCCCGTATATTATGGAGCGGCTCAGAATCAGGCCGAGATGTTGAATCTTCCGTCATTGCATCAGGCAGGTTTCCGCGGACAGGGCATGACCATAGCCATTATGGACGGAGGATTCCTGAACGCAGATGTCATACCATTGTTGAGCAAGGTAAAGATTGAGGGAGTCCGTAACTTCGTTCATCCGGGATGGGATGTATATGCAGAGCTCGACCATGGCATGAGCGTGCTTTCGTGTATGGCGGCCGATACTCCCGAAGTGATGGTCGGCACATCGCCCGAAGCGTCCTATTGGCTGTTCTGTACGGAAGACCCCGATTGTGAGTGCATGGCAGAAGAAGACTATTGGGCACAGGCCATAGAATACGCCGACAGTCTGGGTGTCGACATAGTCAATACTTCCCTGGGTTATCATGCTTTTGACGATACAAGCAAGAATTACCGTTACCGCGATCTTGACGGACATACTTCCCTGATGAGTGCTTCTGCATCAATGGCCGCATCCAAAGGCATGCTGGTAGTGTGCAGCGCGGGCAATTCCGGCAATAAGGTGTGGAAGAAAATTACCCCTCCGGCCGATGCCGAGAACGTGCTTACGGTAGGAGCCGTCGATGCTTCACGGGTAAATACGGTATTTTCCTCAGTCGGTAATACGGCCGATGGCAGGGTGAAGCCCGACGTTATGGCCCGCGGAGGTGCTGCAACCGTTATCAGACCCGACGGGAGTGTAAGACAGGCCAATGGTACTTCATTTTCTACCCCCGTACTTTGCGGAGCTGTTGCCTGTCTGTGGCAGGCATGTCCACGGCTCACGGTTTATGAGTTGATTGATTTGGTTCACCGGGTGTCCGACCGTTACGGATTTCCGGATAACATATACGGTTATGGGATTCCCGATATCTGGAAGGCCTATACCTTGTACAGTCAGGAACATTCGGCAAAATGATGGAAGCCTTATCACTATATGAACTGAACAATCTGGTTCGTTGCCGCCTGGAAGATACCTTTGTCGACGAGTATTGGGTGCAGGCCGAGCTGAGCGATGTCCGTTCCAATGCTACCGGGCATTGTTATCTGGAGCTGATTGAAAAAGATGAAAGAAGCAACAGTCTGATAGCAAGGGCACGTGCCATGATATGGAATTCCACTTATCGTCTTCTGCGGCCGTATTTCGAGCAGGAGACCGGGCAGGCGTTCGTTTCGGGTCTGAAGGTTCTGGTCCGTGTTACCGTCACGTTCCATGAGCTTTACGGCTATTCGCTGACCATTGTCGATATAGACCCCTCTTATACGTTGGGCGATATGGCCCGCCGCCGCCGTGAAATACTCCGTCAGCTTGAAGAAGAAGGCGTACTCACCCTCAACAAGGAGCTTGATATGCCGCTGCTTCCTCGCAAGATAGCCGTTATCTCATCGGCCACGGCAGCCGGATATGGCGATTTCTGCAATCAGCTGGCCGGCAATCCATACGGCTATGTCTTCTATCCGGTACTGTTCCCGGCCATGATGCAGGGCGACCGTATTGAAGAAACCATCATCAGCGCGCTCAACCGTATTTATGAGCATCAGGACTTCTGGGATGTCGTGGTCATCATTCGCGGAGGAGGAGCCACTTCCGACCTGTCCGGTTTCGATTCCTACCTGCTGGCTGCCAATTGTGCACAGTTCCCTTTGCCGGTGATTACAGGTATCGGGCACGAACGCGATGACACTGTGATTGATGCGGTGGCACATACCCGTGTGAAGACTCCTACGGCCGCTGCCGAGTATCTGATAGCGAGGATGCACGATGCCGACCTTGCCCTTTGTGAGCAGAACGACCGTCTGTTGCAGGGCGTTTCTCTGAAGCTGGAACGTGAAAAGCAGCGTCTGGAACGGAATTCTTCACGTCTGCCTCTTTTGTTTTCGGGTTATAGAATCAGGGAAGAGAAAAAGCTCTCCGGATTTGAACACCGCATGCAGACGGCACTTCATGCGCGCATCATGGAGCGCCGGTATAAGATGGAGCAGCTTTTGCAGCGTATTCCCTTTCTCCTGTCTTCACGTATCGAAAAGGAGAAGCATCATCTTCAGCTTCTGGAACAGCAGATACAGGCATCTTCTCCCGAAAAATTGCTGAAGAGAGGATACAGCATTACGTTGAAAGACGGAAAGGCGCTGACCGATGCGTCACAGGTGAAGCCGGGCGACCACATTGTTACCCGTGTCCTTCACGGAGAGATAAAAAGTATAGTCGAATAGATATTGATAGCATACATATAAACAGATAATGGTTATGGCAACAAAAAGCTTGACTTATGAAAATGCGATGAAACGTTTGGAACAGATAGTGTCGCAGATTGAAAATAACGAGTTGAATATTGACCAGTTGAGCACATCTTTGAAAGAAGCGCAGGAGCTGATTACTTTCTGTAAAGGCAAACTTTACGAAACCGATACCGAAATAAAGAAGATGCTTGAATCGTTTCAGGAAAAAGAAAATTAAAATCTTGAAGAGTTTTCTTGCATTATGTAATCTTTTCATGTACATTTGCTGCAGGTACATACTTAAAATTTTGATATAATGAAAGAAATAGATTGGTCGAATCTGTCATTCGGCTATATGCGGACAGATTATAACGTGCGCTGTTACTATCGCGACGGAAAATGGGGAGAAATAGAAGTTAGTTCAGAAGAGACTATCAACGTGCACATGGCAGCAACCTGTCTGCACTATGGTCAGGAAGCTTTTGAAGGTCTGAAGGCTTTTCGCTGTAAGGACGGAAAAATTCGTGTGTTCCGCATGAAGGATAATGCAGAGCGTTTGCAAAGCTCATGCCGTGGAATCCTGATGCCTGAACTGCCGACCGAATTATTCTGCGAAATGGTGAAGAAAGTGATAAAGCTCAACGAGCGCTTTATTCCTCCATATGAGAGCGGTGCTTCATTGTATATCCGTCCGTTGCTGATTGGTACCGGAGCACAGGTAGGAGTTCGTCCGGCCAGTGAATATCTTTTTGTAATATTCGTATCACCGGTAGGTCCGTACTTCAAAGGTGGATTCTCAACCAATCCTTATGTTATTATCCGTGAGTTCGACCGTGCTGCTCCTCTGGGAACAGGTACTTTCAAGGTAGGTGGTAACTATGCTGCCAGCTTGCGTGCCAACAAGATGGCTCACGATTTGGGATACTCTTGTGAGTTCTATCTTGATGCGAAAGAAAAGAAATACATGGATGAGTGCGGTGCAGCCAATTTCTTCGGAATCAAGAACAATACATATATCACTCCGCTGTCTTCATCCATCCTTCCGTCTATCACTAACCGCAGTCTGATGCAGTTGGCCGAAGATATGGGCTTGAAGGTTGAACGCCGTCCGGTACCCGAAGAAGAACTGGCTACATTCGAAGAGGCCGGTGCTTGCGGTACGGCAGCCGTTATCAGTCCTATCCAGCGTATTGACGATTTGGAAAACAAGAAATCATACGTTATTTCCAAAGACGGAAAACCGGGTCCTATCTCTACCAAGCTTTACAATAAGCTGCGTGCCATCCAGTATGGCGATGAGCCCGATGTTCACGGATGGGTAACTGTTATTGACTGATTCTACCTATCAATATAAGACATAATTCTGGCGGCACATTCTGACAGGGATGTGCCGTTGTCTTTTTTATAATTATAAATTCTTTACTCATATTTTTGGTTGGTCTTGTTCTTTTCTTCTTGTTTAAATTACTACTTTTGCAGCATAAACATAATTGAAGAATACATGGGTAAGAATAAATTGGAGAAGTTTGCTGATATGCGGAGCTATCCGCATGTGTTTGAATATCCATACTCTGTTGTTGATAACGTTCCGTTCGAAATGAAGGGAAACTGGAATCGTGATTTTTTTAAGAATACCAATCCTATCGTGCTTGAGCTGGGATGCGGTCGCGGAGAGTATACGGTCGGGCTGGGACGCATGTATCCCGACAAGAATTTCATAGGCGTTGATATCAAGGGTGCCCGCATGTGGACGGGAGCAACCGATGCGCTGAACGAAGGCCTGCACAATGTGGCTTTTCTGCGTACCAACATCGAGATTATCGAACGCTTCTTTGCACCGGGTGAGGTGAGTGAGATATGGCTGACCTTTTCCGACCCTCAGATGAAGAAGGCTACCAAGCGTCTTACATCTACTTATTTCATGGAGCGTTACCGCAAGTTCCTTGTCGATGGCGGAACCGTACATCTGAAGACCGACAGCAATTTCATGTTCACATATACACGTTACATGATTGAGCACAATCATCTTCCGGTCGATTTCATGACAGACGACCTCTATCATTCCGGTCTTGCCGACGATATACTGTCCATCCGTACCTATTATGAGCAGCAGTGGCTTGACCGTGGTCTGTCCATCAAATACATCAAGTTCCGTTTGCCGCACGAGGGAGTGCTTCAGGAGCCTGATGTTGAGATTGAGCTTGATGACTACCGCAGCTATAACCGCAGCAAGCGGAGCGGTTTGCAAACCAGTAAATAACAACATAATGATATTATAAAGATGATGACTATTTATCCGAAACTGATACTCGATGCTCTGGCAACGGTTCGTTACCCGGGCACTGGAAAAAATCTTGTTGAGGCAGGAATGGTGGAAGACAATATCCGCATCGAAGGCAACAAGGTATCTTTTTCCCTTATATTCGAGAAACCTACCGACCCGTTCATGAAGTCGGTTATCAAGGCTGCCGAAACAGCCATCCTTACCTATGTAGGCGAGGAAGTAGATATTGTAGGAAACATTTCCGTCAAGACCGTTCAGCAGGCACGTCCCGAAGTCGGAAAGCTGCTTCCGCAGGTTAAGAACATCATTGCCGTATCTTCCGGAAAGGGTGGGGTAGGTAAGTCTACCGTAGCAGCCAATCTGGCAGTGGCCCTGGCACGTCTGGGCTATAAGGTCGGACTGCTCGATGCTGATATTTTCGGCCCCTCCATGCCGAAGATGTTTCAGGTAGAAGATGCCCGTCCCTATGCCGAGATGATTGACGGACGTGACATGATTATTCCTATTGAGAAATACGGAGTGAAGCTGCTCTCAATCGGTTTCTTTGTCAATCCCGAGCAAGCCACTTTGTGGCGTGGCGGTATGGCCAGCAATGCGCTCAAGCAGCTTATTGGCGATGCGGCATGGGGTGAACTCGATTATTTCCTCATCGACCTTCCTCCCGGCACCAGCGACATCCATCTTACGGTAGTTCAGACCCTGGCTGTTACCGGTGCGGTTGTAGTCAGCACTCCTCAGCAGGTTGCCCTGGCCGATGCCCGTAAGGGAATCAACATGTTTACGAACGACAAGGTCGATGTTCCTATTCTGGGTCTGGTTGAAAATATGGCATGGTTCACGCCAGCCGAGCTTCCGCAAAACCGTTATTACATCTTCGGAAAAGAGGGTGCCAAGAAGCTGGCCGAAGAAATGAACGTGCCTTTGCTCGGACAGATTCCTATCGTGCAGGGTATTTGTGAGAGCGGCGATGCCGGAAAACCGATTGTTCTTGAAGATACCATTTCTTCACAGGCATTCATGAATCTGGCCGAAGAACTGGTTCGTCAGACCGACAAGCGCAACCGTGAGAAAGCGCCTACCCGGATTGTCGAAACACATAAATGAAACAAGTGATGCCATCATAAAAAAGATCGCAGTCTGCGTATGAATTCATACTTGGACTGCGTTCTTTTTTAGGTTAATATTAAAAAGGTTTTTAACATCCATCTGTTTTATAAAAAGGACAGTTCCCCAACATTTTGCAAAATAATTTTTCATTATCTCAATATTCGTAAAGTATAGACTGTTATTGGTTAAAGTTAGATAAAACAAAAGTTGTATAAGTTACAATCAAGAGAACTAATGTATAATTTTGCAGCGCTGGAAACTTAGAAGCCTGTATGAGTTTTCGGAAAAGAAGAGAAAAAATAATTATTAATGTGTAAAAAGAATATGAAGTTTAAGCAAATTTTCACTTATTCAAGTGTAGGCATTCTCTGTCTGGGAGCGTTATCTTTATTGAATGCTTGTAGTGGTAATGGAGGTACAAAACTTGGTGATGATGAGTTTACTGTCGAGACAGTGACTTCTACATCCAGTAGTCAGTCAATTCAGTATCCGGCTACAATAAAAGGAACGCAGGATATTGAAATTCGTCCTCAGGTATCAGGATTCATTGTTAAACTGTGTGTTGACGAAGGTGCAACTGTTCGCAAAGGACAGGCTTTGTTCCAGATTGATCCTACCCAGTATGCCGCTGCCGCCAAACAAGCCGAAGCAAATGTTGAGTCAGCCAAAGCCAATCTGCAGACTGTAGAGCTGACAGCTCAAAACAAGAAAATGCTGTATGACAAGAAAGTCATCAGTGACTATGATTATCAGACAGCCTTGAATAATCTGGCTACCGCCAAGGCAACTCTTGCTCAGGCCGAGGCCAATTATGTAGCCGCCAAGCAGAACCTGGGCTTCTGCACCGTAACCAGTCCTTCAAACGGAGTGGTAGGTACTTTCCCGTATCGTGTAGGTAGTCTGGTCAGTGCTTCCATCGCAGAGCCGTTGACTACCGTTTCTGAAATCGGTGACATGTATGTTTACTTCTCAATGACCGAAAAACAGTTGCTTGCCATGACTCGTGCCGAAGGTACCTTGAAAGAGCAGCTTGAAAAGATGCCGCCGGTAAAATTGCAGTTGGCCGACGGAACCATGTACGACGAAGAAGGTAAGATCGATGCCGTAAGCGGTGTTATCGAGCAGAGCACCGGTTCAGTAAGCATGCGTGCCATCTTCTCCAATAAGGGAAATGTATTGCGCAGTGGTGGTACCGGAAACATCATATTCCCCTATATGCTTGAGAATGTGATTGTCATTCCGCAGTCAGCCACTCAGGAAATCCAGGATAAGAAATTCGTTTATGTTCTTCAGGGCGACAATACTACAATCAAACACACTGAGATCAAGATATTCTCTGTTAACGATGGTAAGAACTACATTGTAACAGACGGTTTGAAATCAGGCGACAAGATTGTTGTTGAAGGTGTTCAGAACCTGAAGGATGGTCAGAAGATCAAGCCCATCACTCCGGAACAGCGTACTGCCAAATTTCAGCAGGCACTGAAAGACCAGAAAGAAGGAAATCTTTCTACCGCATTTAACTAATTAACGAGTTGACAAGAGAAGTGTGTGTTGTGCTGCAAGCGCTGCATCTTCCCATTTAAATTAAATCAAAATCTATGAGACTAGATAAATTTATTAACCGTCCGGTACTTTCTACCGTAATTTCCATTTTATTGGTTATTCTGGGTATCATCGGTTTGGCAACCCTGCCAGTTACGCAGTATCCGGACATTGCACCTCCTACCGTTTCGGTAAGAGCTACCTATACCGGTGCAAGTGCATCCACCGTATTGAATTCAGTCATCGCCCCTCTGGAAGACCAGATCAACGGTGTTGAAAACATGATGTACATGACTTCGTCTGCATCCAACAACGGTTCGGCAGATATTTCTATCTATTTCAAGCAGGGAACCGATCCCGATATGGCAGCCGTAAACGTTCAGAACCGTGTGTCTATGGCACAGGGATTGTTGCCGGCCGAAGTAACCAAAGTCGGTGTAACCACTCAGAAACGTCAGAACTCCATGCTGTTGATTTTCTCATTGTATGATGAGAGCGACCGTTACAGCGTAGAGTTTATCGAAAACTATGCCAAGATTAACCTTATTCCTGAAATCCAGCGTGTAAACGGTGTGGGTGATGCCAACGTGCTTGGTACCGACTACTCTATGCGTATCTGGTTGAAGCCCGATGTCATGGCACAGTATAAATTGATTCCGGGTGACATCTCACAAGTATTGAGTGAGCAGAATATCGAGGCCGCTCCGGGTCAGTTCGGTGAGCGCGGAAACCAGACATTCCAGTACACCATCCGTTACAAGGGACGTTTGCAGCAGCCCGAAGAGTTCGAGAATATCGTAATCAAGTCACTTCCTGACGGTCAGGTACTTCGTCTGAAAGACATTGCCGATATCCAGATGGGTCGTCTTACCTATTCATTCGATAATACCGTAAACGGTCACAAGGCTGTAACCTGTATCGCTTATCAGATGGCCGGAACCAATGCGACCGAGACCATTCAGAATATCGAGGCTGTGCTTGCCGAGACTTCCAAGACATTGCCTGCCGGTTTGAAGATCAATATCGCACAGAGTGCCAACGACTTCTTGTTTGCTTCTATCCACGAGGTAATCAAGACTCTTATTGAGGCCTTCATCCTGGTATTTATCGTAGTATACATCTTCTTGCAGGACTTCCGTTCAACCCTTATTCCTGCCATCGCTATTCCGGTTGCGTTGATTGCAACCTTCTTCGTACTGAAACTCATCGGCTTCAGTGTCAACTTGCTTACCTTGTCAGCTATGGTGCTTGCCATCGCCATAGTCGTCGATGATGCCATAGTCGTCGTCGAAGGCGTCCACGCCAAGCTCGACCAGGGATACAAATCTTCCAAGGCAGCGGCTATCGATGCCATGAGCGAGTTGGGTGGCGCCCTTGTTTCTATTACCCTCGTTATGATGTCCGTGTTTATCCCGGTAAGTTTCATGGGAGGTACAGCCGGAACGTTCTACCGTCAGTTCGGTATTACCATGGCTATCTCTATTGCATTCTCGGCTATCAACGCGTTGACATTGTCACCGGCCCTTTGTGCCCTCTTCCTGAAACCGCATGACGAGAATCACGGTGAAAAGAAATCCACGTTCATTTCACGTTTCCATACCTCATTCAATGCCGCTTATGACACATTGCTGAAGAAGTATAAGAAACGCGTAGTGTTCTTTATCCATAAAAAATGGCTGTCATTCGGTCTGGTAGGTGCATCTATCGTACTGTTGGTATTCTTCATGAACATTACCCCGACCGGTATGGTGCCTACCGAAGATACCGGAACCATCATGGGTGCCGTAACCTTGCCTCCTGGAACCTCCAAGGAGCGTGCACAGGAAGTGCTTGCACAGGTCGACAGTCTGGTTGCAGCCGATCCGGCCGTTGAGTCTCGTACTGTTATCAGCGGATTCAGCTTCATCGGAGGTCAGGGCTCATCTTACGGTTCAGTCATCATCAAGCTGAAAGACTGGGAAGAACGTTCCATGATGCAGAATTCTAATATAGTATATGCATCTCTGTTCATGCGTGCCCAGAAAGTTATCAAGGATGCACAGGTACTGTTCTTTACTCCGCCTATGATTCCGGGATATTCAGCATCCAGCGATATCGAGTTGAACATGCAGGATAAGACCGGTGGAGACCTGAACAAGTTCTTCGATGTAGTCAACAGCTATACCGCAGCATTGGAGGCCCGTCCGGAAATCAATTCTGCAAAGACATCCTTCAACCCGAACTTCCCGCAGTATATGATTGACATCGATGCGGCAGCCTGTGAAAAGGCAGGTATTAGTCCTTCCAATATTCTGACTACCATGCAGGGATACTTCGGAGGTCTCTATGCATCAAACTTCAACCGTTTCGGTAAGATGTACCGTGTAATGATTCAGGCTGAGCCTGAAGCTACCAAGAACATGGAGTCACTGAAGAGCATCAAGGTGCGCAACAGCAGTGGCGAGATGGCTCCGGTAGAGCAGTTCATTTCCATTGAGAAAGTTTACGGTCCTGATGTGATCAGCCGTTTCAACCTTTATACATCCATGAAAGTAATGGTTGCTCCTGCTTCAGGTTACACCTCAGGTCAGGCATTGCAGGCCATTGCCGAAGTTGCCAAGGAAAATCTTCCTACCGGATTCAGCTATGAGCTGGGAGGTATGGCGCGTGAGGAGGCCGAAAACAGCGGCAGTACCACAGGTATCATCTTTGTGCTCTGCTTCGTATTCGTTTACCTCTTGCTGAGTGCCCAGTACGAAAGTTACATCCTTCCGCTGGCCGTATTGCTTTCCGTTCCGTTCGGATTGCTCGGAAGCTTCCTGTTTGTCAACGGATTCTCTGCTTTGGGCAGCATCCCGGCACTGAAGATGATTCTGGGAACGATGTCAAACGATATCTACATGCAGATTGCGTTGATTATGTTGATGGGTCTGTTGGCAAAGAACGCCATCCTTATCGTAGAGTTCGCGCTCGACCGTCGTAAGCAGGGTATGAGTATCTCGTGGGCAGCCGTTCTGGGTGCATCCGCCCGTCTTCGTCCTATCCTGATGACCTCATTGGCCATGATTATCGGTTTGCTTCCGTTGATGTTTGCCTTCGGTGTAGGAGCACACGGAAACCGTACGTTGGGAGCATCAGCCATCGGTGGTATGTTGATAGGTATGATTTGTCAGATTTTTGTGGTTCCTACTCTGTTCGTTGTCTTCCAATGGTTACAGGAGAAATTCAAGCCTATTGAATGGACCGACCTCGATGTCAGTGAAGTTGAACCGGATATTGAACAATACACAAACAAGAAGTAAAAATGAAGAAACAGATATTATTCATGATGTGCGCAACTGCCCTGTTTAGCAGTTGCGGCATCTATAACTCCTACAAGCGCCCGGCCGATCTCACTGTCGAAGGTCTTTACCGCGACACCTTGTCGGTCAATGATACGCTGGCAGCCGACACCACCAACATGGGAAACATTTCCTGGCGTGAAATGTTCCGTGACCCCAAGCTCCAGGCTCTTATCGAGCGCGGACTTGCCCACAATGTCGATATGCAGAATGCCATGCTGCAGGTTGAGCAGGCACAGGCATCTCTCATGACCGCCCGTCTGTCATTCCTGCCGTCGTTTACCCTCTCTCCGCAGGGTGGTATCACCAAGCAGGCCAGTGACCCGTCTTACCGCACATACAAGGCACCCGTTTCTGCCAGCTGGGAAATAGATATCTTCGGTAAGCTGCTCAATACCTCACGCGGTGCCAAGGCAGCCCTGTTGCAGAGCAAGGCCTACGAGCAGGCAGTCCGTTCACAGGTTATTGCATCCATTGCCAATATGTATTACACCCTGCTCATGCTCGACCGTCAGCTCGAAATCAGTGAGCAGACCTATACCAACTGGACTCAGACCCTTTCCATGATGAAAGACCTGAAAGAGGCCGGTATGACCAACGAGGCAGCCGTCGTACAGACCGAGGCAAGCTGTTATTCCGTAGCAGCCAGCATTCCTGAAATCCGTCAGAGCATCCGTGAGACCGAGAATGCCCTTTCAACCCTTCTGGGCGAGGTTCCTCACCAGATAGAGCGCGGCACCCTGGCCGAGCAGCAGATGCCTGAGGAAGTCAATGCCGGTGTTCCGATGCAGCTGCTTGCCAACCGTCCCGATGTGCGTGCAGCCGAGATGAGTCTGGCCAATGCCTTCTACCTTACCAACAAGGCACGTTCGGCATTTTATCCGCAGATATCCATCACTGGTTCTCTGGGATGGACCAACGGAAACATGGGCGAACTCAATCCGGCCGAGATTCTGCGCAACGTAGTAGCTTCGCTTACACAACCTATATTCAACCGTGGTTCTGTCATTGCCAACTACAAGATTTCAAAGGCACAGCAGGAGCAGGCCAAGCTGAATTTCCAGCAGACCGTTCTCGATGCCGGAGCAGAAGTCAGCAATGCCCTGTTTGCTTACAAGACAGTAGGCGAGAAGAGCCAGCAGCGTGACAAGCAGGTCGAAGCCCTCGACAAGGCAGTAGGCTATACACAGGATTTGATGCAGGTAGGCAGTGCCAATTACCTCGATGTAATTACCGCCCAGCAGTCTTTGCTCGGTGCACAGCTTACTCAGGTTCAAGACCGTTATGAATATTTGCAGTCTGTAATTAATTTGTATCAGGCCCTTGGAGGCGGACGCACAAATGAGTAACTGCGTTTAGATTGATATGTAGCACAGATTACACAAAAATACATGTTCATTATATGAAACTGACTAAGTGTAATCTGTGCTCTTTTTTTTGTTAATAATAGCTTTTTTTTGTAGCTTTGTCTCAACGGAAAGTAAACCGTGTGAATTAACCTTATTAAATTTATATAATTATGATTAGTCCGTTAGCTTATGTCGATCCGTCGGCACAGATAGGCAAGAATGTAACCATTCATCCGTTTGCTTACATTGATAAGAATGTGGTGATTGGCGACGATTGCGTGATTATGCCTTATGTAAGCATTATGAACGGTGCGCGCATTGGGAATGGAAACACATTTTATCAGGGAGCAGTCATCGCTACTCCTCCTCAGGATTTCAAGCATAAAGGTGAGGAAACCATCGTACGTATAGGAAACAATAACGTGATTCGTGAAAATGCCGTTATCATCAAGGCATCCGCTCTGGGTCATGAAACCGTGATAGGCGACAATAACTTCATCATGCAGGCCGTTCGTATTTCTCACGACGCCACTATCGGCAATGGTTGTATTATCGGTAACGGTGCCCAGATTGCAGGCCAGTCTACCGTAGGCGACTGTTCCATCATCTCTTCTTCAGTTATCATGACCGGACACATCCGTGTGGGCAGCTGGTCGGTAATTCAGGGAGGTTGCCGTTTCTCCAAAGATGTTCCTCCATACATTGTGGTAGCTCATGAGCCCGCAGCATATTACAGCATCAATACCCGTGTGCTTCAGCACGAAGGTTTTTCCGATACTGTCATCAAGCACATTGCTCATGCATACCGCATCATCTATCATGCCAATACCTCTATTGAGGATGCGCTTTACCGCGTAGAGTTGCAGATACCTAAAGGGCCTGAAATCCAGAATATTATTGATTTCGTCCGCAGTTCAAAGGTGGGAATTATCCGCTAAAAGTGTTTGTTTATATTTCAGCAGGTCTTGTCCGGGTCATATTCTGGGCAAGACCTGTTTTTGTTTATTTAACACATATTCCCTGCAAATTTATTTGTAATCATTACAAATTTGAAAATAAATTCATATCTTTGCATCAGTAATAACCGTTAAAAAAGAGAGCATTATGAACAAGACATTAAAAGGAACAAGAACAGAGAAAAATTTGATGGTATCGTTTGCAGGTGAGTCACAGGCACGCATGCGTTACACTTATTTTGCCAGTGTAGCAAAGAAAGAAGGATATGAGCAGATGGCTGCCATTTTCGCAGAGACAGCCGATCAGGAAAAAGAGCACGCAAAGCGCATGTTCAAGTGGCTTGAGGGCGGCATGGTCGAAATCACTGCCAGCTATCCTGCAGGAGTTATTGGAAACACCCTTCAGAACCTTCAGGCAGCAGCCGACGGCGAGCACGAAGAGTGGTCACTCGACTATCCTAAGTTTGCCGACATTGCCGACGAAGAAGGATTCCCTGAAATTGCCATCATGTATCGCAATATAGCAGTAGCCGAAAAAGGACACGAAGAAAGATACCGTGCTTTGGCAGCCAACATCGAAAACGGCGAAGTATTCAAGAAGAAACAACCCGTTTTGTGGCAGTGCCGCAACTGCGGATTCCTTTTCGAAGGCGAAGCAGCTCCCGAAGTATGTCCGGCATGTCTCCATCCGCAGGCATATTTCCAGGTAAAGCCTGAGAATTATTAATGACAAACTGAGTTGATTCTAAGGAGTTGATTCTTAGGAGTTAAAAGGAGTTATAGGAAGTTAGAAGGAGTTAGAAGCCAATAGTATTGGCCTTTAACTTCCGCCTGCCCGGCAGGCATAACTCCCTCTAACTCCTAAAAAGTATAAATCAGTAAGAACAAGTCAGAAGTATTGGCCTCTAACTCCAATAACTCCTTCTAACTCCCTTTAACTCCTAAAAAGTATAAATCAGTAAGGACAAGTCAGAAGTATTGGCCTCTAACTCCTATAACTCCCTTTAACTCCTTTTCCCCTATCTTTATCATCCGATAAATTGAAGTTTAACCCCAAACCCCAATTACAATGATAGAGATTCACATTCACGTTCATTTCCATTCCGGAGCATCATCCGGTAAGTCCGCTTCCCCGTCCGGTTCCGTGCGCAAGGGCAGTACCTCCTTTTTCCATTACATGTCGTCCGAAGTTTGCCGCATGGCATCCTCCGGCCGTTACAGCACCTCGCGCAATTATGCCACCGCCCTTCGTTCCTTTCGCACCTTTTGTTCCGTGCGCAACCTGTCCTTCCGTTCCGTCACCCCCTCCCTGTTGTCCGATTATGAAAACTGGCTCAAGCGCCGCGGCATATGCCTCAATACCATCTCCTGTTACCTGCGTTCCCTCCGTGCCGTATACAATCGCGGCGTGTCTCAGGGCCTGGCCGAGCAGACCCATCCCTTCCGCAAGGTCTATACCGGAGTAGAGCGCACCGTCAAGCGCGGGTTAGGGCAGGACGTCATCCAGCGGCTTCAGGCACTCACCCTTTCGTGTTCCTCGCTCAGTCTGGTGCGCGATATGTTCATCTTCAGTTTCCTGGCATGCGGCATGCCCTTTGTCGATATGGCCTATCTCACCAAGTCGCAGATTCATGACGGATACCTCGTTTACCGCCGTCACAAGACCGGCCGCCGCATCCGCATCAAGCTTCAGGGCGCTATGAGTGAAATCATCTGTCGCTATGCCGTTCCCGGTCGCGACTACGTGTTTCCCGTCATCAAGTCCGGGGCCGGTTCCGTGCAGGCCTATAGCCAGTACCGCAGCGGAGTGAGCTATTACAACCGTCAGCTCAAGAAGCTCGCCCTTCTGGCCGGCTGTTCGCAGAACCTCACATCCTACGTCACCCGTCATTCATGGGCCAGCATGGCATACGCCGATAAGGTAGGCCTTCCGGTAATCTCCAAGGCACTCGGTCACACCCTGCCTCAGACCACACTTATCTACGTGCGCGACATCAACGATACGGCACTCGACAGTGCAAATAAAAGAATCATAAATAAAATATTTGGGAAAAAGAAAGTACCACCTCTATTTAAGAGGTAGCTCACCTCATAAGAATGTTATTTTTCAAGCAATTACCAGCATCATAATAAATTTATGTCATGATTATGAATGATTACATTAAAAAAAGATGTAAAAAAAAGTTTTTATAAATTTGGGCGCAATAGATTGTTTTTTCGTATCTTTGCGGCGTCATAGTACTTTGTATTAATCACTGTGAATCTGAATTCTTAAATAGAGGTAGTACAAACAGGCTGTGTCCTTTATGTTCTTTAATAATACTTTACTGTGAGAAGCATATGCTTTTTGCGGGGAGGAGAAGAACTATACGGACCGTTGCCATAACCTTCTACAGTTATGAGCGAAACAGAAGAGAAGAAAAATAGCCGTCGCGTGGTATGGTATGCCCTTCAGACCTTTTATCAGAAAGAGCAGCAGGTAGCTGATTATCTGAAAGAACAGGGCATGTCACCCTTTATCCCTATGCTATATCGTGAGCAGGTTCTTCCTGACGGAAAGAAACACCGCGAGTTGGCGCCTGCCGTTCACAATCTGCTTTTTCTGCGCAAGGAAAGTTCCGAAAAGGCTTTGCGCCAGTTGCTGGCCGGATGCCTGTATCCCGTGCGCATCCTCTGTTATCCTCAGACCGACAGGTACTATGAAATCCCCGATGTGCAGATGACCGAGTTCCGTGCCATTTGCGACCCCGGTTATACCGGTACCATTTACTCCACCCGTGAGTTTGCCGAGGCCCGTCCCGGCCAGCCCGTTCGTGTCATTCACGGCGCTTTCAAAGGCCTTACGGGCAAGCTGGTCCGTTATAAGAACCGTTCATTTGTTGTCATTACACTGGCCACGCTGGGAGTGTTCGTTCACATCCCCAAGTGGTATTGCGAGAAAATAGAAACCCTCTGAGGTAGTGGAACCTCTTTACGATTACCAGAACGAGATGAAATCGCGTATCCTTCACGCATGGGAGGGAGGATACCGCAGTCTGCTTTGCCAGATGCCCACCGGCACCGGCAAGACACATTTGCTTACATCGCTTGTCGCCGGGCTGATGCAGTCCGGTGCCCCTTGTCGTGTCCTGGTGGTAGCCCATCGCATAGAGCTCATCGACCAGACATCCCGTAAGCTCCGTTCTGCAGGCATAGCCCATTCCGTGCTGGCGGCAGGCACCCTTTCCGGTGATATCGCGGCCCCCGTCTGTGTGGCCTCCATCCAGACCCTTTTCTCCACCTCGCGCCGTGAAGAGAGCGCCCGTCTGCATTTCGATTACCTGATTATCGACGAGGCCCACCATTCCGTGGCACCCCTGTACCGCCGTCTGTGGGAGTCCTGTCCCGGCAGCCGCATACTCGGTCTCACCGCCACCCCCTGCCGCATGGGCCGTCAGGGCTTTTCCGGGCTCTATGACAAGCTTCTTCTCTCGCAGCCCGTTTCTAAATTTATAGAGTGGGGACGTCTGTCCGTGTTCGATTACATATCCGTAGCCCCCGATTCAGAGGCCGGCCGCATGGTCTGCAGCCTCCGTCGTCGTGGAGCCGACGGCGACTTCTCCCGGAGTGAGCTTTCCCGGCTCTTCAACACCGGTGCTTCCGTCGCCACCCTTTACCAGGCCTACGAGCGCTATGCCCGTGGCCGCAAGGGAATCATTTACGCCATTGACCGCGCGCACAACGAGCACATCCGCAGCTACTTCGCTGCCCGTGGCGTCCGCATTGCCGCTATTGACAGCCGCACGCCCGCAGCCCTTCGTGCCGATTGCGTGCAGCGTTTCCGTGACGGACACCTCGATGTCATCGTCAATGTCGACATCTTCAGCGAAGGGTTCGACTGTCCCGACCTGGAGTTTATCCAGCTGGCCCGTCCCACACTCTCCCTGTCGCTCTACCTGCAGCAGGTAGGCCGTGCCCTGCGTGTCCGTCCGCAGAAAGAGAAAGCCATTATCATCGACAGCGTTGGCCTGTTCTATCTCTTCGGCCTTCCCGATGCGCCGCGTGACTGGAACCGCCATTTCACCGGAGAGCTTCCCGCCCGTGGAAACCTCCGCTATCTGGCCGAGTCACTCTCCGGCATCCGTGCCTCGCTGGCCGAAGGCTATGCCCGCCATCGCGACATGGTACTTATTAAGGGCTGTGACGCCTTCCGTTCCGCCGGTTCCGCACCGTCCGTGCCCCGTGTCTTCGAGGCAGACGGCCTCTACGGTCTCCGTTCCGGCAGCGATATATTGCTGGCACCCTCTTACCGTCATATCGGCAGTTTCGTAGGCCATTATGCCCCCTGCCTTCATACAGACGGAACCTGGGGTATCCTCAATTCGCGCGGAGCAGAGAAGCCCCTTCCCCCGTGCAGTGGGGTAGAGGTATACGAGAACAGCCTCGCACGTCTCGAGCTGTCATCCGGCGGCACCCTCTATGCCGACCTCCGCATGGACACCTACTACCACGAGAAGCCCCTGCTTTTCATGGAACATTTCGTGCCCATGCTCTATGCCGACGGCCGTTACGTCGTGCGCCTTCCGGGCGGTTACAGCTTCGATAAGGCCGACTATTCCGGTCTGCGCTCCACCGGCGACTACGTAGCCTTTGTCAGCCGCGTGCGCAATTACGATTTCAACCGTCCCACCTGGTACGGTTCCACCAGTTTCGATGCCTCTTCCGGTCGTTCCTACATCCTTTCCTGGCAAGGCTTCTACGTCTCCTCACACGAGCCGTCACGCGCCTATCAGGTATACGATGTCGAAAACGACGTGCTCTACCTCCGGCAGGGCACCGAATATTATAAATCCGTCCGTTATGCCCGTCCCGTAAAAGACCGCAGCGGACGCCGTCGGGCCCTCTGTCTCGACATAAAGAATAAGTGAGAAATAAAGTATTGAATAAATAAGTAGTTATAAGGAGTTACAGGAAGTTATAAGTAGTTATAAGCCAATAGTTTTGTCTGTGGAAAAGAAGTTATATAACAGTAGTATATACAAGACGGAGTATTGGCTTTTAACTCCAGCCTGTCAGGCATAACTCCTTCTAACTCCCCTTAACTCCCCAAAAGTATAAATCAGTAAGGATTAGTCGAAAGTATCGGCCTCTAACTTCCGATAACTTCTTCTAACTCCCTTTAACTCCAAAAAGTTTAAATCAGTAAGGATTAGTCGAAAGTATTGGCCTCTAACTCCCGATAACTCCTTCTAACTTCCTTTAACTCCTATAAAAAATATGCTTATCGCAGTCGATTTCGACGGTACTATCGTAGAGCACCGTTATCCCGAGATAGGGAAAGAAATTCCTTTTGCCATCGAGACCCTGAAGAAACTCGCCG
>OJMI01001090.1_pt1 | contig 32042 bp, 25 predicted proteins | sample 1597131 | NCBI WGS metagenome assembly OJMI01 (sample SAMEA2452116, study PRJEB22498) | human gut metagenome | reverse complement strand
TCAATATTACACTTTAAAACATGAATAAGATGAAAAAACTAATATACATTTGTTACGGACTATGTTCCTTGCTCCTTTTCAATGCATGCGACGATTTCCTGGATGTACGCCCAAAATCTGAGAAGGTAGAAAACGAGCAGTTTAAAGATGCGCAAGGCTTTGAAGATGCCATATACGGAGTTTACGGTGAACTTCAGAATACCTATTCATACGGACGTTTCATGTATTGGGGATTTACTGAAGTACTTGCACAGAACCTTGCATGTTACCAGGATCAGGCAGAAATAGGACAGCCTCTTTCTGAACTTGACTACGAAGCTGATGCTGTAAAGGACGTGATTGCTAAGATGTGGGAAGAAGCATACAAGAATATAGGATACATAAATAATATTCTTGAAAACCTGGAGGGAAGAAACTCCATGACCCTTTACAATTATTATAGGGGTGAAATGCTGGCTATGAGAGCATTCCTGCATTTTGACCTTCTGCGCCTGTTTGCTCCTACTGACGAAACCAAAGAAGGTATTCCTTACGTAGAAACTTATTCATATGATGTGAAACCTTTTTATAAGGTAGGAGAAGTCTATGACAAGATTCTCAAGGACCTGAACGAAGCTGAAAGCCTTCTTGCCGAAGAAGAAAACAGCATGGACTATCCGAGAACAGACAACAACCTGCGCAACTTCCTGAACTACCGCACTACACATTTCAATCTTTATGCCGTATGGGGACTCAAGGCACGTGTATACTGGATGAGAGGCGATATGGCCAATGCTGCCATTTACGCAGAGAAGGTGATAAAGAGCGAAAAATTCCCGCTCGCTTACAGAGAAGAAATGGCAGACTATCTGGCTGGAAAGTTGTCTGAGAAGGAAACAATCTTCGGAGTCTATTCCAATACTTATTTAAAGTCAGTACGTACTCTTATATTCAACCAGACTTCATTCGTATCATTCCAACCTTATCTGGAATCATCCGGTGGCAATGACTTGCGTACTTTCGAAGATATTTATGCAGCAGACAATGACAATACAGCTGCCGATTACCGCATGCAACAGCTCGACAACAGACTTTGGAGAAAAATCATAGACTACTACACACTAAAAGGCGAAGGTGCTCCTAAAAATTGGGATGCCCGACATTCAGGATTTACCCTGATGCATGTTTCTGAAATGTATCTGATCGCTGCAGAAGCTCTTCTTGAAACGAACTACGATTTGGCCGTAAAATACTTTGATGCAGAGCTGAGCTCACGCGGACTGAGAGGATTTGCAGCACAAGGAAAACAACTTACCAAAGAAAACATATATAATGAATATTGCAAGGAACTCTTTGGCGAAGGTCAAATATGGTATAACATGAAACGCCTCAACAAAGACATCATATGCAATAGCATGGACCGTGTATTACCGGCCAGTGACACATATTATGTAGTTCCAATACCAGACAGTGAATATGAATATAGAAATGACAACAAGTAAATGTGTACAGTATGAAAACAATATATATCAAACAAGCCTTGCTCGCTCTATTGTGCATAGCAGGAACAGCCTGCACAAATGAAGACTACCAGCTCTATGATACGACCCAAAAAGATTCTGCGTTCATTGAATATATCAATGACAAAGATGAAATAGCAACTTCGGTTTCCTATAGTTTTGGATTTGACATCGCTACAGAATACGTTGTAGAGCTACCTGTAAAACTTATGGGAATGACATCGGACAAAGCACGTACTTTCACTCTTGAACCGACAGAAGGTACTACCATGCAGGAAGGAGTGCATTATACTATTGATAAGGAAGCTATGTCTATTCCAGCCAATGGAATCGAGACAAAAGTGAAAATCACGCTTTTGCGCAACAATGATCCTGAACTGCAACAAAAGGAATTCACTTTAAACCTGATTCTAAAAGAGTCTGAAGACCTTGCCGTAGTAGGACAGAATAAATTCAGCATCACTTACTCTGATATACACCCAGAATATGCTCCCAGCTGGTGGGTATCATGGGCTATGCCACCCTACAGATATGATGTAGCACAAAAGTTTTTTGAGCTTTTCTATGCAATGAAAGATGTTAATCCCGCTGTTATAGACGAGATGGTAACACGATACGGAGATTATTTCGTAAATGCCAGCAGCATGATGGGTCCGTTAGCTATGTATTCAAGCTTCATGAACAAATATGTACTGATACCCTTATACGAATATTATGAAGTACATGACCCATCAGCCATTGAAGGATGGGCCAAACCATCTCCTATGTAATTTATATTCAACAGTCATAAAATAATAAAGATATGAAAAATATAATATATACCATTTTCTTATTCTTTGCTCTCACATCATGCATCAACGATGATTCACGAGATGCAAACAAGCTGCTGCCAGAACTGTCAATAGAAGGCAGCGATTCTGAAAAGATGCCTGTTTACAACGTCTATTTCGGAACGGAATCTTTGGTAATAGATCCAAAGGTAAAAGCTACATCCAAAAACCTGAAATATGAATGGTCTGTAGGAGAATATAATACCACATCCGGTTCAAAAGGAGAACTTACCAAAATCAGTTCAGAACCGATACTGAATTATTCTTTTGAAAAGAAAGGTACATATTACATACATCTTACCGTTACCGATGATATCGTTGGAGATGTAATGGAATATCAGGTAAATGTAAACGATTACTTTGAAAAGGGAATATTGGTCATAGCCAACTCGGAAGACGGAAAAGGAAATCTGGGATTTATCAAAGACCTCACTCCGGAAGATATTGCATCTGGAATGGAATACAAGGTAGAAGAACATTGCCTGGAACAAATGAACCCTGATATTCAAATGACGAAACTTATCGGAGCAGACCGTACCAATGCTGCAACCAGCCCTTATACACAAACTCCGATAATGATTGTCGCCTTGGAAGACAAATGTTTTTTTGTAAACTCTACAACTTTCGAAATCATATCTTCTTCTGAGTATTCAAGCATCTTCGAAGGATTTAAGGCTACCCATTTTCTCTCGAATGACGGATATGCATCATACCCCTTTGTATATGATGTAAATTCCAAACATTCTATACATTTCCAAAAGGCTTATTGGTATCTGTACGAATATCCGAATGAATTCTATCAGCAAAGCTATGAAGACGTTATTCCCGGATATAACTATATGGCAAGTATAAATTCGTGGAGTACGACACCAGTATTCGTAAACTACAGTACTTCTGAAATTATCACGTTCCAAGCTTATTCTAGTAATGGTATGGCTACATCAGGCGACTTGTTCAAAGATAAGGATATACTGATGCTTGTTCATAACACACAACAAAATAGTGGAGACATTTATGTTGTAACAAAAGACAAAGCCAATCCTAACAAAATTTCACAATATACTATCTCTTCAAATACTGTAGGTGAATATCCTGATTGGACATATATTTATGAAAGCAGTAAAGAAACTTCTTATGAAGTAACGGACACACAGGGAATTCCTTCACAAGGAACAAGACTCACTCTTGCCAGAAGTAGTCAAGTAGCATTTTATGGTATTGGAGGAGATTTGTACGCTTACTACCTTTTCAACGCATCACCCCAACTTCCTACAAAACCCATTATTTCTTATCCTAATGAAGAGATTACCTGTATAGGTTACAATGAAGCAACTCAGGATTTATACGTAGGTACTTACAGTAATGATACAAAACGTGGAAATGTATATATCTACAGTACAGAAGATCTGACCAGCGATAAATTTGAGCCTAAATACGAGTTCAAACAATGCACAGATAAAATTTCTGATATAAGATACAAAAACTAACCCTCTCTCTCACTTCTTCAATGAGGGTATGCTCTTTCTATCAAGACATACCCTCATTTTATCAATGCTTCCCAAATAACAATTCAATAAACTATTATGAAATTATACTTCACCATCTTATTTTCACTAATCTATGCCTGCGCACTGAACGCCCAGCTGGCAGTAAAAGGAAAAATAATTCTGAAAAACACTGCTGATAACATTCAAGAAATGAGCATCAGCAAAGCTACTGAAGGAAACTCACAATATACATCTGTAGAAATAAAGGATAATCAGTTTCAGATTAATATTCCTTCAGACAAGAACGGATTCTACAAACTTAACATTGTTATCAATAAAGCAGACTCAAACAAGTATCCTTTTTCCATTCCCCTATATATGCCCGATACTGACCGCACATACAATCTGGACATACAGATAGATAATGAGACCATCAAATATGGGTTTGATAAAGACAATACTTTACTGGAAGATTATTACAACCGCTCACGCGCCATCAGCAAGGAAATATGGACCAACACGCCTTCGCCCGAAAAATCAACAGAAGTCATAAATAACTATGACAATATTCTGAACAAACTGACAGAACAATACAAACCTTCGGAAGAAGTAAAACAATACATAACAGTATGGAACTTCATAGAACAAAAAAAAGCTGCAGATGCCATCAGATTCATGTATAGAAGAAACGGAACGCGCATTCCAGAACAGTTAAATAAAAATGAAAAAAATGCCATAAACATACTAACTAACAAATATGCAGCATGTTTTTATGAAACTCCCATGTTTTTCTGTGCAAATATTCCTGGGAATATGAACCTTGAAGAAAAACTTGATTTTGCATACCATAAACTGACCGACAAAAATCTACAAGCCCGTATCGCCGAATATCTGTTGAGAAACTACATCACTTATTATGACTATGACAACGATGACTTCAACGACGGACTGGAAAATCTGAAGAAATGTGTGCATAAATACAATCTTTCAGAAGAATATATAAATGATTTCGAGAAAAAAAGATATATGCTTGACAAAGCTCCATTCCCCAATATCCGCTTCTATGACTGTGATGGAAAAGAACATACATTTGATGAATTCAAAGGATATTACGTATACATTGATATCTGGGCATCATGGTGTGTGCCTTGCTGCAAAGAAATACCACACCTGCAGAAACTTGAAAAGGAACTGAACAATCCGGCAGTAAAATTCCTCTCTATATCCATTGACCAGAGCGAGAATAACTGGAAGAAGAAAGTACAGGATCTGAATCTGCACGGCAACCAGTGGTTCAATAAAACCAACGAAATATCAAAATACCTGAATATAAATGCCATCCCAAGATTTCTTCTGTATGATAAAGAAGGCAAGCTCATGAACATTGATGCTACCCGCCCCAGCAATCCACAGACAAAAGAAATGCTGGAACAGCTAAAATAAAGAAGTAAAATAAGATGATTACTAACTAACAGACAATCAGTAAGTATATACAACAAGCAACCCGACTGCAGAGGTTCTGCAATCGGGTTGTATGCTTATCAGCCTCCTTGAATAAAGTCACTTTCTACTGGCTCCATAATTTATTGATACCCAACAAAAAGTTTATCTTTAGCCTAAAGATACATATACTTAACTTAAAGATATATGTACTTAAGTTAAAGATACATGTACTCAGCCTAAGGATAAACTTTCCAACCTGTATAAAAGCAGATTATCAGTTAGTGACTGTATGAATAAACTACAGTCTGCTTGCTTTTCAGTGAAGCCTGCACATCAATAAGCCGTTGGTTGCTGCTTCCTCTGAAACAAAGGCTTTCGTCTTTCAGTTCCTTTTTGAAACGGCCGTCTACCAGTACGTCTATGTATTTCAACAAACGAGCCTGTTTGGGATTATTCAACAGATTTTCAAACGTATACCCCGTGTAGCACCATATGCTCTTACTGCTTTGATGCTTGATGGCACAAGCCAGCTCGGCAAAGCCTTCAGGCTGAAACATCGGGTCACCACCGCTGAAGGTAACGTCGGCAAACTCGTCGGCCAGAACTTTTTGAAGAATTTCGTCCGTACTCATCCAGTGTCCGCGATTAATATCCCAAGATTCGGGATTATGACAGCCTGGACATCCGTTAGGACATCCGGCAGCATAGATAGCGGTGCGGAATCCCGGTCCGTCTACCGTCGTATCTTCAAGAATATCAAGGATAGATAACATGATGATTACGCTTAATTATGTGTTACACGGTCATTCAGTTCTGCCAGTTTGGCCTGATTCCATCGGTCGGTTGTTCCCACCAGATATCCGGTTATGCGCTGAAGCTTGTCAATGTGCTTGCTTCCGCACTTGGGACATTCTTCCATATGGGGGTCGGCATTCTCATAACCACAGTCCAGACAGCGGTTACGGTTATGATTTACCGAGCCATAACCTATGTTGTAACGGTCCATCATATCCACCACACGCATAATGGCTTCGGGATTGTGTGTGGCATCTCCGTCAATCTCTACGTAGAAGATGTGGCCTCCACGTGTCAGGTCATGATAAGGAGCCTCTATCTCAGCCTTATGACGGGCACTGCACTTATAATATACGGGCACATGATTAGAGTTGGTATAATAGTCGCGGTCGGTTATACCGGGTAAGATTCCGAAATCCTTGCGGTCAACGCGTGTAAACTTGCCTGAAAGGCCTTCGGCCGGTGTAGCCAGCACACTGTAATTATGCTGATACTGTTCAGAGAACTGGTTCACTCTGTCACGCATATAGGTTACAATCTTCAATCCCAGTTCCTGAGCTTCTTCCGACTCACCGTGATGTTTGCCCACCAGTGCCACCAGACACTCGGCCAGTCCGATAAACCCTATACCCAATGTTCCCTGATTGATAACAGGAGCTATCGTATCGTTGGGTTTCAGCTTCTCACAACCAATCCACAAAGCCGACATCAGAAGAGGGAACTGTTTGGCAAAAGCTGTTTTCTGAAATTCCATACGCTCATGCAGCTGACGGGCCGTAACTTCAAGCATCGCATCGAGTTTGGCAAAGAAACGGGCTATGCGCTGTTCCTTGTCTTCTATTTGCATGCACTCGATGGCCAGGCGGACAATATTAATTGTAGAGAATGACAGGTTTCCACGTCCTATCGAAGTCTTCGGACCGAAACGGTTTTCAAACACACGCGTACGGCAACCCATTGTAGCCACCTCATGCTGGTAACGCAGAGGGTCATCGGCTTTCCAGTCCTCACTCTGATTGAACGTAGCATCCAGATTCAGGAAGTTAGGGAAAAAACGTCGTGCCGTCACCTTGCATGCCTGTACATAAAGGTCATAATTGGGGTCCTCCGGCAGATAGCTGACTCCTCTTTTCTTTTTCCATATCTGAATGGGGAAAATAGCAGTCTCACCGTTACCCACTCCCTGATAAGTTGTTCTCAACAGCTCACGTATGATACAGCGTCCCTCGGCAGAAGTATCCGTACCGTAATTGATGGAACTGAACACTACCTGGTTTCCTCCCCGTGAATGTATGGTGTTCATATTGTGTATGAATGCCTCCATAGCCTGATGCACGCGGGCTACCGTCTTGTTTACGGCATGCTGCACGATGCGTTCGTCGCCCGACAGGCCGTCAAGCGGTTTTTGCAGATAGTCTGACAGTTCCATAGCATACAGATGTGAATTGTCTGCACCGTTAAGTTCTTCCAGATTCTTTATTTCTTCAATGTAACTGCTGCGCACATATGGAGCCAGATAAAAGTCAAAGGCGGGAATAGCCTGTCCGCCATGCATCTCATTCTGGGCAGTCTCCAGCGAAATGCATCCCAATATGCTGGCTGTTTCAATACGTTTGGCCGGTCTGGACTCTCCATGTCCTGCCGAAAAGCCATTCTGAAGGATATGATCTAACGGATGCTGCACACAGGTAAGACTTTTAGTTGGATAATAATCCTTGTCATGTATGTGCAGATAGTTACCCGCAACGGCTTCGCGCACGTCTTCACTAAGCAGATAGTCGTCAACAAACGGCTTGGTAGTCTCGCTGGCAAACTTCATCATCATTCCTGCCGGCGTATCGGCATTCATGTTTGCGTTTTCACGGGTAATATCATTCGACTTGATATTGATAATCTCCAGGAAAATATCTCTTGTCTTTGCCTTACGGGCTATACTGCGCTGATTCCGGTAAGCAATATATTTCTGTGCCACGTCTTTTCGGCTACTCTTCATCAGTTCCATTTCCACGGCATCCTGAATAGCCTCAACGGTCATTTGTGCATCTCCATTAAAAGAGATACGGTCGGTAATCTGATGTATCAGTCTGAAGTCTTCTCCTTTTTCTGTATGCAACATTGCCTTACGGATAGCAGTGGCTATTTTCTCTTCGTTAAAGCCCACAATTCGTCCGTCACGCTTGATTACTGTCTGTATCATTTCCTACTGTTTTTCTAATTATCTATTATGCTAAATTTGCAAGCAAAGGTAGCATATACAGAGGAAAGTCTCCCGTTTTGGACAACTTTTCGGCAATTAAAAAATATTAATCAATTGATAAACAGTAGCAATACAAAAGAAAATAGAAAACTTACGCACAAGAAGTATTTTCTAAACAGTTAATCGAGCAAGCAAACATATATACAGAAACAGTAAAAGATATTCTATGCACTGATGAACAAACAGTTGAGGTAGAACAAATGAAAAGTTGTCCATCAAAGTTTCTCCAGAAAAACATCCAGAAGCAGCATTGCCGTAAAACTTGAACCATATAAGGTTCCCATCTTTTTGCGAAGCTGTTCCTTTGCCCGTTTCTTATAGGCCTTTACAGCATCGACTGTCGTATGCATCTGCTCGGCTATTTCATCAATGTGGTATCCGTCAAGAGAGTAATTTATCACTTTCTTATAATTGTCGGGCAATTCCGAAATGGCCCGATACAGTAACGTATATACTTCCACATCGAGCATCTGATCGTAAAAGTCTTCTTCTGACAAAGACTCCAGATAGGTATGATGAGTGTCTTCACTGCGAAGAATGTTCAGACAACGATGCTTGACCGAAGTAAACAGATAAGTTCTTATCGCCTCCGGATTCTTGAACTCCTGACGATGATTCCATATCTGCATAAAGATATCCTGTACCACATCTTCAACTTCTTCTTCCTGCACAAAACGGCGTGCAAAGGCGAGCAGGCTGGGACTGTATTCATAGAAAAGTGTCTTGAATGCAGTCTCATCCCCTTGCTGGAAACGGATAAAGGTTTCGTTTGTCATCTCTGTCTTTATTGGAGTAAGGCTTCTCTTCTTCCGTTTTACGAAAAGAAGAGAGCCGTATTTTTTCATTACTTCTTTGTTGTTGGATGCGGATAATCAATGGTATAATGCAGACCACGACTCTCCTTGCGCTCCATAGCCTGACGGGTTATCAGATAGCCCACATTGATCATGTTACGCAATTCACACAACTCGCGAGATGCCTTGCTGCTCTTGAACAACCGTTCGGTCTCCTCATACAGAATGTCCAGACGGTTCCATGCACGGGTAAGACGAAGGTTACTGCGCACAATACCTACATATGATTCCATTATCTGGTTCACTTCACGGGCACTCTGTGTTATCAGTACACGCTCTTCCGTAGAGATGGTTCCCTCATCGTTCCATTCGGGAATATCTTCATTGAAATCATAGCGGTCAATCACTCCCAATGAATGACGGGCGGCAGCATCGGCATAAACCACAGCTTCTATCAGAGAGTTGGAAGCCAGACGGTTTCCGCCGTGAAGTCCGGTGCAGGAACATTCGCCCAAAGCATACAGACGGCGGATGCTCGACTGTCCGTCAAGGTCAACCACAATACCTCCACACAGATAATGTGCTGCAGGAGCTACAGGTATATAGTCTTTGGTAATATCTACGCCTATGCTGAGACATTTCTTGTAAATATTCGGGAAGTGACGCTTGGTCTCCTCCGGGTCTTTATGAGTAACATCCAGATATACATGGTCTTCACCGCGCTGTTTCATTTCATTGTCGATGGCGCGTGCTACAATATCACGTGGAGCCAGTGAAAGGCGCTCATCGTATTTCTGCATGAATTCCTTGCCGTCAAGCGTACGCAATACGCCTCCATAACCACGCATTGCTTCTGTTATCAGGAAGCACGGACGGTCACCCGGATGGAACAGTGCCGTAGGATGGAACTGTATGAACTCCATGTTCTTTACGGCTCCCTTGGCACGGTATACCATAGCGATACCGTCGCCGGTCGCAACCAGCGGATTGGTTGTATTACGGTAAACAGCCTCACATCCTCCCGTTGCCATAACGGTGATGCGTGAAAGGAAAGTATCCACACTGCCGGTATCCTCGTTCAGCACATAAGCTCCGAAACACTTGATGCCCGGAGTATAGCGGGTAACGATAATGCCTAAATGATGCTGGGTAATGATTTCTACAGCAAAATGATGATTGAAGATATGTATATTGGGATTGCTTTTGATGGCTTGTATAAGACTAGTCTGGATTTCAGCTCCCGTATTGTCCTGATGATGCAGGATACGGAATTCCGAATGTCCTCCTTCACGGTGCAGGTCAAACTCACCATTCTCGTTTTTATCAAAATCCACTCCCCAACGAATCAGTTCCTTTATCTGGGCCGGTGCATTGCGAACCACCATTTCTACGGCAGCACGGTCGTTAATCCAGTCACCGGCTACCATCGTATCCTGAATATGCTTTTCAAAATTATCTACCTTCAGGTTGGTTACCGAAGCAATTCCTCCCTGTGCAAAATAAGTATTGGCTTCTTCCAACTCCGTTTTACAAATAATGGCGACAGATTTTCCCTTCTCTGCAACTTTCAGAGCAAAGCTCATTCCGGCAATACCTGAACCTATTACCAGGTAATCAAATTTATGAATCATAGTCTTATGTATTATAATCGCTGCAAAACTACTAAAAAGCTTTATTCATTGTATAATATCTCTTCATTTATTCCTTAAATTTGTAACCGGAAAAGCTAGAACACATCAATAATGAACAGAATTTTTCATGCACGCATACATTTTGCAATGTATATCCTCATTATGATTCTCACCATAGGAGCCTGTTTGGCCTTCTGGTATAAAATGGCTGTATACGGAACGGTAATGCTGCTTTTTCTGACAGTTGTAATCGAACGCATCATCCATACCACATACACCATTACTACCGAGAATGAACTGATTGTCTATTACGGGCGTTTTATGCGCAAACGAATCATTCCCATAAAATCGGTCAGACGTATAGAAAAATGCCGACATCTCCGGTTGCGAAAACATTCCCTGCTTTCTTATCTGCTCATCATATATGACAATGAAAAATACATATCAGTAATGCCCGTAAAGGAAGACGAGTTTCTGGAAACACTTACCAGAGCCAGACATGAAGCAGATTCCCGAAAACCAGTAAATCACTAAAAGCCTCTATCACGTGAACAGAATTCTTGTACACCATATCGCAGCATTGCTGCTTATCACGCTGAGCATTGCTGCCAATGCACAGTCACTGCCCGAACGTTTGGAAAATCTACTGAACATGCCTCTACTCCGACATTCGGAGGCAGGAATAAGCGTGTATGACCTTACCGACAGAAAAGTCATCTTCACACACAATGACAAGAAAACATGTCGGCCGGCCTCAACCGAAAAGGTCATCACTGCCGTAAGCGCCCTCTGGAAACTGGGAACAGATTATCAGGTATCAACCCAATTGCTGTACGACGGAAACATAACAGACGGGACTTTGCACGGAAACCTGTATATAAAAGGTGGGTTCGATTCGGAATTCACGTACGAAGACATGCAGCAACTGGCTGCCAATGCCGCACAGGCCGGCATACGACGGATAGAAGGCAGCATCATAGGTGACGTATCCATGAAAGATTCTCTGTATTACGGCGAAGGGTGGTCGTGGGACGACGCTCCGTATTATTTCCAGCCCTATCTCTCTCCGCTTATCTTCAACAAGGGATGTGTAGAGGTAACGGTAAGCCCCACGCAGAAAGATTCTCTGGCATACGTCAGCATCTCACCGCGTTCGTCATATTATACACTGAACAACAACGCAAGAAACTACTGCCCGCAAGCGGGAAAACTGAAGATAGGCCGCAACTGGATGTACCAGAGCAATGAAATAGAAGTCAGCGGAAACTGTTCCGGCACTACTAGAAGAACAGTTCCGGTCTTTGACTCGGCCTCTTTCTTTCTCTACGCATTTTCCGAATGCCTGCAACACAACGGAATAGAAACAGGAGTATACGAATTCGGACAAGTGCCCGAGCATGCAAACAGGATAGGAGAAATCAAGCGCCCGATAACAGCAATCATAAAACAAGCCATGAAAAAGAGCGATAACCTTTCGGCCGAAGCCCTGTTCTATAACCTGGCCCGATGGAAATCGCCCGAACGTCCGGCACATGCGTCCGACGGAACAGAGGCAATCGAACAGTGCATAGAAGAGCTTGGCTACATCACCGATCATTATCAGATAGCCGACGGAAGCGGAGTATCACTGTACAACTACATTTCGACCGACCTGCTGCTGGGTTTCCTTATCCATGCCTATGACAACAAAGCAATATTCGACATCCTTTACGAGGCATTACCCATTGCGGGAGTAGACGGAACGCTCAGCAACCGCATGAAGAAGACAAAGGCCTTTCGCCGCGTGCGTGCAAAAACGGGTACGGTAACCGGAATCAGTTCGCTGGCCGGATATGCCAAGGCGTCCAACGGACATCTGCTGGCATTCGTAATCATCAACCAGAACGTACTGAAAGGTTCACAGGCACGTGCTTTTCAAGACAAAGTCTGCAGTGAACTGTGCAAATAGCTTTTAATATATTTGTACATCAGCTACATTCCTGCTCATTCGCGTTCAATTTAAACTACAAAAAAGTTTGCCAATATATTAATAAAGACTAATTTTGCGGCTTCTTTCTGTATTTAATATAAAAATATCATATAGATGAACGCATTTGAATTTAAGCCGAAGCTGTTTTCTACACTCAAGAACTATTCGAAGGCTTCGTTTTCAGCCGATGTCATGGCTGGTATTATTGTCGGAATTGTAGCTCTTCCGTTGGCCATAGCCTTCGGTATTGCTTCAGGAGTTTCACCGGAAAAAGGTATTATCACTGCCATTGTTGCAGGTCTGTTCGTATCACTGTTCGGAGGAAGCCGCGTACAGATTGGAGGTCCTACGGGAGCCTTCATCGTAATCGTATATGGCATTATCCAGCAATACGGTGAGAGCGGACTTATGATTGCTACGCTGATGGCCGGCGTATTCCTTATTCTTTTGGGAATATTCCATCTGGGAACTATTATCAAGTACATTCCCTACCCTATCATTGTGGGATTTACAAGCGGTATCGCACTGACTATCTTCACCACGCAGATAAAAGACCTGTTCGGACTGACGATTGACAAGGTACCGGGTGATTTCATATCCAAATGGGGAGTATATATCGCCAACTTCCATACCATCGACTGGTGGTCTACACTGGTAGGCGTATTGAGTATCTTTATCATTGCCATCACTCCGAAGTTCTCGAAAAAGATTCCGGGCTCACTCATTGCCATCGTGCTGATGACGGTCATGGTCTTCCTTCTGAAAAAGTATGCCGGCATTGACAGCATCGCTACTATCGGCGACCGGTTCAACATCAACTCCGAACTACCTGAAGTGGCTGTGCCGGGAATAACCTGGGAAACCATTCAGAGCCTGATATCTCCGGCCATTACCATCGCCATACTGGGAGCTATCGAGTCACTGCTCTCGGCAACTGTAGCCGACGGTATCATCGGCGACAAGCATAACTCAAACCAGGAACTGATAGGCCAAGGTATAGCCAACCTGGTATCACCGCTCGTGGGAGGTATTCCTGCAACAGGTGCCATCGCACGTACCATGACCAATATCAATAACGGCGGACGCACTCCTATTGCCGGAATCATACACGCCATTATGCTTTTGCTTATTTTCCTTTTCCTCATGCCGCTGGCACAATACATCCCGATGGCATGTCTGGCCGGTGTACTGGTCATCGTATCATACAACATGAGTGAATGGCGTTCGTTCAAGGCTTTGATGCGCAATCCGAAATCGGATGTAGGCGTATTGCTGGTAACCTTCCTGCTTACCGTTATCTTCGACCTGACCATCGCCATCGAGGTGGGTCTGCTCATCGCCTGCCTGCTGTTCATGCGACGTATGGCCGAAAGCACCCAGATATCTGTCATTACCGATGATCTCGATCCCAACAAGGAATCGGACATCGAACTGCACGAAGAGCATCTGGTTATCCCTGAAAAAGTGGAAGTATATGAAATAAACGGACCGTATTTCTTCGGTATTGCCAACAAGTTTGAAGAAGAAATGATTCGCCTGGGCGACCGCCCGAAAGTACGTATCATACGTATGCGTAAGGTACCGTTCATTGATTCTACCGGTATACACAATCTTACCAACCTCTGCCGCATGAGTCAGAAAGAAAAGATTACCATCGTGTTGTCCGGAGTAAACGACAAAGTACATGCTACCCTTGAAAAAGCTGGTTTCTACGAACTGCTTGGTAAGGAAAACATATGCAGCAACATCAACGAGGCGCTTGAAAAAGCAAGAGAACTGGTTAAACAATAAAAATACAGACTATCAGTATGGAAATAAAAGACATTACACCTGCAAACCCGCATTACGCTTTTGTGGAGAGCCTTTTTATATCCGCCTTTCCCGAAAGTGAACGCCGCCCTGTTGAAAAACAACGTTTCAACATTGAGAACAAAGACATGTTTCACTGTTACCTCTTCATTGAAAACAATGAAACGCCCATAGGATTTATCACTATCTGGGAATTTACTGATTTCTATTATGCCGAACATCTGGCCGTAGACCCTGCGCTGCGAAACGGCGGATACGGTTCACGCGTAATGCAGACATTGCTTCGCGAACTGAAAAAGCCGCTCATTCTGGAAGTGGAAACTCCGGAAGATGAAATGAGCAAACGGCGCATCGGATTCTACCAGCGTCAGGGCTTTGAAATATGCGATACCGGTTATGTGCAGCCACCTTACCGCAAAGGAGGAGAATCACTGCCCATGTATCTTATGGTGGCCAACAAGCCTCAGCAGAATACGCTCGACTTACAGACCATAAAGGAAACGATATATAAAGAAGTATACGAAGTGTGCTGATACACTTCCTCAAAGTACTCTATCAATCAGCATTATAAAATCCGTCTGCTGGGAGTTAAGGGCCAGTACGCTGGCGACCAAGGCTCAGCAAACGGAATGAAGAGTACAAGAAAACGGTACATGAAAAAGCTGTCGGACAGTCCTCATGGCAGGACAGTCCGACAGCTTTATATATAAGATGGCGAGCCTCAACGACGTGCCTTTACAAGCGCCATCTCACGAATCATAAAAAAATTGTAGACCAGCGATGCCATCGCATAAATGACGAAAGCCGAAGCAAAACCAGCAATGGCATCAATCAGGTAATGAGCCTGGATATATACCGTAGCGCAGCAAAGCAATACATAAAACGGGAACAGGCATGCTACCAGCGTCTTACTGTTGGCACGGAATGCCAGAATCATCAATATGGTCGATATGCCCACATGCGAACTCGGGAAGGCTGCCGTAGGACGTTCACCGGCCTTTTGCGACATCTCCACCAGATTATAGAACAATCCCTGCGCATCACCGGGTGCAGGAAGCAGTTCCGCATTGTGATTGAAATAATCACCGATGGCACGGAAGTCGGCCGACATGGCATTCTCAAGTCCTATCGCCGGGAAATAATATTGGGGACCGGCTACCGGAACGAAGATATAAATCAGGTAATAGATAAAGAACGATGTCAGTATCACGAACGACGTACGGTAAAACTCCCTGTAGCGCGCAAAGAAATAAAACAGTACGATACCGAATATCATCGGGTAATAGGCAAAGTATCCCATATTGAATGCCTCACTGAACCATACGGAAGGACATGCATTCCCGAACTCAATGGCCGGCTGGCAACCAAACAATGCCTGCTCTGCCCGTGCGAATATATGATCGAGATTAGGGAACAGACGGTTGAACTCATACGTATCGGGATACCAGTAAGCCAATAATCCCAACTGGAAAGCTACGCGCAAAAATCCGGTAAGCTTGCATGAATACCGCTGGTATATCAGCATGAGAAGCAATATGATAAGTCCTATTCCGGCACGTTCCAGCAGCATATCTGCCGGATGATCCATACGCGGATACAATATCAATATCAGTACGGTAGTAAACAAACCATATATTATTCCCACTACCTCAATCGGAAACAAACCTTTTTTTGTTTCCGTACGTTTCAATAAATCTAAAGCCATTTTTCCTTTTTATACCAGGCAATACTCTCCTTTACTCCACGAGCCAGATCATATTCAGGCTTGAAGCCCAACTCATCAACCAGCGGAGCAATATCACATTGCCAGTTACGTTGTTTCATTATTTTATATTTATCACGATTGAGCGTACTGCTCTTTCCCAGACAAGCCGAAACGAACTCGGCTATTACCGATACGGTTTTCAATACGAACAGAGGGAAAGTTATATGAACCACCGTCCTCACCCCCAGTTCTTTCTGCAACAGGTCTGAAAAGGCACGGCTGTCATAGTTGAAGCCGTCGCTTACAAAATACTCGCGCCTTACCACACCTTTGTCAATGGCACGGTATACTGCCTGCACCAGATCTTTCACATAGATGAATGTTATAACCTGACGTCTGAATCCTACCGCTACATCCACATGGCGCTTTACTGACTGTGCCATCATGAAGTAGTCCCGTTCACGAGGGCCATATACCCCGGTAGGTCTGAATATGACGTATGGAAAGTCGGCCAACGACTTTATATAGCGTTCCGACTTGAGTTTGCTGAGTCCGTATGCCGTGTCGGGCTTCGGCTCGTCATTTTCAGTAATGGGCCGATAATCCTTTTCATGAACCGGGCCATATACGCTCAGCGAACTGATGTATATAAACTGGCGAGGCACCATGTCGAGTTCGGTAAGAAGATCTACAAAAGAACGGGTAGAATCATAATTAATGCGGTCAAAGTCAGCCTTGTTCCTGCACTTGGTTACACCGGCACAGTGAATGATATAGTCCCACTTGCCATAGCGGTCACGATGCTCACGCAACTGCTCCCTGAGCAAGTCTTTCTTATCCAGATTTAATGTTGCGAAATGAATATGCTCGTCACGCAGATAAGCACGGCTGCTCGTAGCACGTACCCCCGCCCAAGCTGTCATCCCCCTGCGGACAGCTTCTTCTACAAGGAAACTCCCTATAAAACCACTGGCACCTGTTACCAACACATTCATATAACGAAAAGCTTTAATAGCATTAATACATTTATATTACAAAAACGATGCAAATATACTATATCTTGCTGAAATATGCGCTTTTTATAATTGAACTATCAGATAATTTCATTTCCTTTGTATCATAACCGTGTTTTTTTTAAATTAAGAGCTATGGGAAAAGGAAAAAAAGAAAAGAAAGAAAAAAAGGGGGGCAAGCGAATGACCAAAAAGCAACTGGTCGAGAAACTGAACGACTTGTTCCTGCTGAAATCGGATGAATTAATCAGCATCAAACAAATCTATTCCGAATTGAAACTTAACACACATCCCCTGAAGATGCTCTGTTTAGACATTATTCAAGACTTGATTCTTGATGAGTTCATCTGCGAACCGGAAAAGAACAAATATAAGCTGAAGAATCTCGACCAGATTATTACGGGAATCTTCCAGCGCACTACCAACGGAAAGAACTCTCTTCTTCCCGAAGACGGAAGTCCTGCCGTATTCATTGCCGAACGCAATTCTGCACATGCCATGAACAACGATAAGGTACGCGTGGCTCTCTTTGCCAAACGTAAGAACCATGAACGTGAAGGCGAAGTCATAGAAATTCTGGAACGTGCCAACGATACCTTTGTCGGAAAAATCAAGATTGACGAGAATTACGCTTTCCTGCTTACTGAAAGCAGAACACTTGCCAATGACATTTTTATCCCGAAAAACAGGCTGAAGAATGCCAAAAACGGAGACAAGGTAGTAGTAAAGGTTATCGAATGGCCCGAAGCAGCCAAGAACCCCATTGGTGAGGTTGTTGACGTATTGGGTAAAGCCGGAGAAAACACTACCGAGATGCACGCAATCCTGGCAGAATACGGACTGCCGTACGTATATCCCGAAAGTGTGGAAAGGGCTGCCAATCTGATTCCTGCTGAAATCCCGGCCGAAGAGATAAGTGCCCGGGAAGATTTCCGTGACGTGCTTACCTTTACCATCGACCCCAAAGATGCCAAAGACTTTGACGATGCACTCTCTATCCGCAAGCTGCAAGACGACAAGTGGGAAGTGGGCGTACACATTGCCGATGTAAGCCATTATGTAAAAGAAGGAAATGCCATCGACAAGGAAGCTTTCAAACGTGCCACATCCGTTTATCTGGTAGACCGAACCATCCCGATGCTACCCGAGAGACTGTGCAACTTCATCTGTTCTTTGCGTCCCGACGAGGAGAAGCTTACCTACTCCGTGATATTCGAGATGAATGAGAAGGGCGAAGTGAAGAATTCACACATCGCACATACCGTCATAAAGAGTAACCGCCGCTTCACTTACGAGGAAGTGCAGGAGATTCTTGAAAGCGGACAGGGAGAATATGTAAAGGAACTCCAGATGCTGAACAATATGGCCAAGATTCTCCGCCAGAAACGAATGGACAACGGTGCCATCAACTTTGAGCGTACGGAAGTGAAGTTCGAAATAGAAGAAGCTACCGGACGGCCGCTCAGCATTTATTTCAAGGAGCAGAAAGATGCCCACAAGCTGATAGAGGAATTCATGCTGCTGGCCAACAGAACCGTAGCCGAACGGATAGGTAAAGTGAAAGGTGGAGCCAAACCGAAAGTGTTCCCTTACCGTATTCACGACCTGCCCGACCCGGAGAAACTGGAAGACTTGAAGAACTTCATCGTGAAGTTCGGATACAAGCTGAAAACATCCGGCTCGAAGAAAGACGTATCGCAGTCGCTCAATCACCTGCTGAACGACGTACACGGAAAGAAAGAACAAAACCTGATAGAAACCGTTTCACTACGCTCCATGCAGAAAGCGCGTTACAGTACCTTCAATATCGGACACTACGGACTGGCATTTGAGTTCTATACTCACTTCACATCACCTATCCGACGCTATCCCGACCTGATGGTACACCGTCTGCTCACACGTTATCTGGCCGGCGGACGCACGGTGCAACAGGCCAAATACGAAGACATGTGCGAACATTGTTCTGAAATGGAACAGACTGCTGCCAGCGCTGAACGCTCAAGCATCAAATACAAACAGGTAGAGTTCATGAGCGAACGCCTCGGACAGGTATTCGACGGAACCATCAGCGGCATTACCGAATGGGGTATCTATGTGGAAATCAATGAAAACAAATGTGAAGGTCTGGTACCCATGCGCGATTTGGGCGAAGACTGCTTCGACTTTGACGAGAAGAATTACCGCCTGGTAGGACGCAAACGGCACAAGACTTACTCGCTGGGCGACCCGGTAAAGATAAAAGTGGCCCGTGCCAACCTCGAAAAGAAACAGCTTGACTTTACACTGGCCGATGCCCAGTAAACATTATAATCATCGCAGGAACGTCAGATTCCTGCGATGATGCTTTTTATACGGGGTTATTTGTTTGCATCTTTAAGATATCGGGTAAGGCCATGAACCGTTTCGTCTTTCAGAATTACCTTCTTGTCGGCATCCAGCAGGTAAACGGAAGGAAGAGTCTTGAAGTCATACAGTGAATCACGGCTGATGGTCTTTTCCTCGTCGTATGCCATAATCCACTGACCGGGCATCCATTGCGCATGGGTTTTCCACTGTTTTTCATCGCCCGACAGGCATACGGCCAGCACACGCAGCTCTCCCGCCTTTACTTTCTGTGACACAGCGGGAATATACCGCAATCCGGCAATCTGCGCCATGCACGTGTCACACCCCATCTCATAGAAGAACAGAAGCAACCGCGACGCTCCTACATCATACAGCGAAAGATGAGTACCACCGGAAGTAACGAAGGTAAAGTTATTGGCCGGTGTCCCTACCTTGTTTTTCAGGATATGTTTTATCCGGTTGTCCAACATTGCCTTTTTATCACGCGGAACGGATTTCGACTTCATAAACGCCGACGCCAGCGTTACATAACAGTCTTCATCGTGCATCGGCGAAGCGGAACCGTACAGATAGCGGTCTGTCAAATCCAGGAAATAATCCAACGCCAAAGAGCATGAGTCACTCCGCTTGATGAAAGAATCAATGCTTGCCTGACGTTCTTCACGCTCCGATGCCGAGAGAAGATAAAGATAGTTCACAAAACCTTGCTCACTGATGTCCGGCCTTGAGAGCAGTGAAGTATCGGAAAAGTCATATACATCCCAGAAATGCCTTACGAGAAAAGCCCTTCGGTGCAGGGAATCGGTAATCGTATCCGGTATTTCAGGATATACAAAAGCCGTCTGACGGACAGACACTGCATCATCCGCCCCGCTCTTCGGTCTGCAACAGACACACAGAAACAATATCCACAGTATCGACAAATATTTCATATCACACGAATCTGCATTTTACGGTCAGTCTATCACCCAGGCAGTATCATGCACCGGAGTAGACTGGGGATTATAGTATATGGAAGCCGAATCGGGCACAGCTATCCGATACAGTTTCCGGCTCCGGTTATGCAGCGTATAGTCACGCAGCCACGGATTCGCCTCTTTCAACTGCCGGAGCAGGACTTTCTGTTCCCTGGCAAAGCCGGCCAGAGAATGAATGGCGGTATCAACCTCTACATAACGGTATTTCACGGGCGGATAGAGCTGGTGACGTTTCAGACAGAAACCGAAACGTTTGGGATTGGAAAATACCTCCTTCACCGCCAGCAGACGGAACATATAGCGCGAGGTCTCAGGATTGAGCCACAAGTCTGCGGCACGGTCCACTCCCTGCCTTTCCAGTTCACGGCTTATGCGTCCCTGTCCGGCATTATAACTTGCCGCCACCGTAAGCCAGTCGCCATATTTGGCATAAACATCCTTCAGATAACGGCATGCTGCCCGCGTAGCCTTCTCCAGATTGAAACGTTCGTCCACGTTCGCATTGACTTCCAGACCGTACTCACGTCCCGTTCCTTCCATAAACTGCCACATGCCGCATGCCTTGGCTGCCGAACGCGCCCACTCGTCGAGCGAACTTTCAATGACGGCCAGGTACTTGAAATCGTCGGGCACACCTTCCTGCTTCAATATCGGCTCAATAACGGGAAAGTAACGGTTGGCCCGCTTGATTGCCAGCATGGTGGTAGAGTGCATATAGGCAAAGGCATTCTGCTCACGGTCCATCCGCTCACGTAAGTCCATCCGGTCAAGATATACCGTATCATCGGCAAAGGTTACCACCTCAGGCACTTCGGGCGATATGGCTGCAAAAGGAAAATCGGAGCCCACGAGTTGCCTTTCGTCTGACTGTGACGACAATAATGAAACACACAACGATACCGCACCCGCCACAACCAGTGCGCACGCTCCTGTCTGATATAATACTTTCAACTTCATATGAATTTCTGCAGTTTGGATAGATGAATGAAACAAAGGTAAGCATAATATTTGCTGTTTCACGCCTGTCTATCCGCCAAATTATCATCTTTTCAGAATAAATACGGGTTTCGCAAGCTCCGTTTACAGATAACAGATTGACAGAATGGCCATATGAGAAGGCTTTTCGTGTTATGCCGGTCTGCCATGAAACCTGCAAGGAGTCCGGCTGAAAGTTATCCGGGACCTGAACAAAAGTTTATCCTCAACCTAAAGACATATATCCTTAACCTAAGGATATGTATCTCCAGCCTAAGGATATGTATCCTTAAGTTAAGGATAAACTTTTCTCCAAGTATCAACCAATTATAGGACTTGTATAAAACAAGGTTCTGTCAAAGACCTTCTCCGGTCATACCGGACAGAACACATAAAAAAGATAAGGTACTATTGCACGAAAAATCAGCTGTTTGCTTGAATGTCTTGCGGATTTTCCTTTTCTTTGCAAATCAAAAGCCTGATAGCCGGAAGTGATTTCGGCTCTTCTCCGACGAAAATAATTTTTTAATAACATATGGAAGAATTTGAGCTGATAGCCAAAACATTTCAAGGATTAGAGGATATCCTTGCAAAAGAGTTGACTCAACTGGGAGCCAACAATGTAGAAATAGGAAGACGAATGGTGTCATTCACAGGAGACAAAGAGATGATGTATCGTGCAAACTTTGCCCTGCGTACAGCTATCCGAATACTGAAACCTATAAAGCACTTCAAGGCCAACAATGCCGATGAAGTATACGATGCTGTTAAAAATTTTGAATGGGAAAAATACCTGACTCCCGAAAAGAGCTTCGCCGTTGACGCGGTTGTCTTTTCCGACGAATTCCGTCACTCGAAGTTTGTGGCTTACCGCGTAAAGGATGCCATCGTAGATTATTTCCGTGAGAAGACCGGCAAGCGTCCGTCTGTAAGAATCAGCAACCCCGACCTTTCATTAAACATACACGTTGCACAGAACCAGTGTACCCTCTCGCTCGACAGTTCGGGTGAGTCTCTTCACCGCCGCGGATACCGTCAGGAAGCCGTAGAAGCTCCGCTGAACGAGGTACTGGCTGCCGGAATGATTCTCATGACCGGATGGCACGGCGAATGCGACCTCATAGACCCTATGTGCGGTTCGGGTACAATTCCTATCGAAGCGGCCCTGATTGCCCGCAACATTGCTCCCGGAGTATTCAGAAAAGAATATGCTTTCGAAAAATGGGGAGATTTCGACCAGGAACTTTTCGACCGTATATACAATGATGACTCACAGGAAAGAGAATTCACCCACAAGATATACGGATATGACATCAACCGTCATGCCAACGAAATAGCTACACATAACGTAAAGGCTGCCGGACTCAGCAAAGACATCATCCTTCAGGTAAGACCTTTTGAAGAGTTCAAGGCTCCTGCCGAAAAGGCCATCATGATAACCAACCCGCCATACGGCGAACGTATATCGACCAACGACCTGCTGGGACTCTACAAGACCATCGGCGAGCGACTGAAACATGCCTTTACCGGAAACGATGCCTGGATATTGAGCTATCGCGAAGAGTGCTTTGACCAGATAAGTCTGAAAGCTTCCGAGAAGATTCCCTTGTTCAACGGAGCACTGGCTTGTGAATTCCGCAAATACCAGCTGTTCAGCGGAAGTTTCAAGGATTATATGGAAACCAATCATGACAACTTCAAGACCCGCAAGCCGGCATCAAGAGAACAGCGTCCGTCGCGCATAAGAGAAAACGGCAATGATTCTGCAAGAAAAAGCTACGGTTCGCCTAAAAATGCTCAGGACAAGAAACGGAACGACCGCAACGAACACAAGAAATCATTCGATACCAAGAAAAACAGAAAGCAATATGAAAAAAAGAATTAACCTAACACTGGCATTCATCTGCTTGTCAGTAATCATGACTATGGCTCAGAATCTAAAGAGTTTCACCCTCGAAGACCTCATACCGGGAGGCAGTAACTACTACAACTGTTCCATCAAAAACCTGTACGGCGTACAGTGGTGGGGAAACCAGTGCATCCTGCCCGATGTAGAAGAGGTTAAGGTTATCAATCCGAAAAACGGAAAAGAATCAGTATTGTTTACCCTCGAAGATATAAACAAGGGACTGGAGACCAGCACCGTAAAGCTGCGCAAGATGCGCGCGCTCTACGACGTACGTTTCCCCGAAAGCGAACGCCCTATAGTAATGCTTATGCAACCGGAATACATTGTATTCCTTAACTTTGAGACCAAACAGGTAGAGCGACTCATCGCACTGAACAAAGGTGCCGCAAACGTAGAAGTAAGCCCCAACCATCAGGCTGCCGCCTACACGATTGGCGATGCTCTCTATGTAAGCCGCAATGAGAATGCCTCACAGACCACGCTGCTAAGTCCTGAGTTCGCCAATCCGGAGACTGCTCCCAAAGACCATGACCTGGTTTACGGACAGGCTGTTCACCGCAACGAATTCGGTATCATGGGAGGTATTTTCTGGAGTCCGAAAGGAAACCGTCTGGCTTATTACCGCATGGATCAGAGCATGGTGACCGACTATCCGCAGGTAAACATCGACACTCGTATCGCTACTCTTGAACCGGACAAATATCCGATGGCCGGAATGACCAGCCACAAGGTTACGGTATGTGTATACGACATGAACAGCGGCAAGACCGTTACCCTGCAAGCCGGAGACCCGACCGACCGTTACTTCACAAACGTAAGCTGGGCTCCCGATGAAGAAAAGATTTACGTCATTGAGCTCAACCGCGACCAGAACCATGCACAGCTGGTACGCTACAATGCTGCCGACGGTGCACGCGAAGCCGTTATCTACGAAGAGACTCACCCCAAATACGTAGAGCCTCAGCATCCGCTTACCTTCTTGCCGTGGGACAGCAGCAAATTCATCTACCAGAGCCAGCGCGACGGCTTCAACCACCTGTATGTATACAAGACCGACGGTACACTGGTTAAGCAGATAACTACCGGCAACTGGCTTGTACAAAGCATCGTAGGCTTCAACGAAAAGAAAAAGGAAGTTATCATCACAAGCACCGAGATTTCGCCGATGCAGAGCAATACGTATGCCGTAAACGTAAATACCGGCAAGAAACGCCCGGTAGGCAACAGTGAAGGTGTGCACAGCGTACAATCGTCAGCCGACGGAAATTATCTGATTGACAACTATTCAACTCCGGAAATTCCCCGCAACATCGATATCGTAGCTACCTCAAACAGCAAGGTAACCAAGAATCTGTTTACTGCCGAAGACCCCTGGAAGGGATTCAACGTTCCTGAAATAGAAACCGGCACCATCAAGGCTGGTGACGGAAAGACCGACCTTTACTATCGTCTTATCAAACCGGTCAACTTCGACCCGAATAAGAAATATCCTGCCATCATCTACGTATACGGCGGTCCGCACGCACAGATGCTGAGCAATAACTTCCGCTATGCTGCACGCGGATGGGATATCTACATGGCACAACTGGGATATGTAATGCTTACCGTAGACAACAGAGGCAGTGAAAACCGCGGTCTGGAATTTGAAAACTGCACGTTCCGTCAGCTGGGAACAGAAGAAATGAAAGACCAGATGGAAGGAGTGAAACTGCTGAAGAGTCTGCCATACGTAGATGCCAACCGCCTGGGAGTGCACGGATGGAGCTTCGGAGGATTCATGACTACCAACCTGATGCTTACTCACCCCGACGTATTCAAGGTAGCTGTTGCCGGAGGTCCGGTTATCGACTGGAAATATTATGAGGTAATGTATGGCGAACGCTATATGGATACTCCCGAAAGCAATCCCGAAGGATACAAGAATGCCGACCTGAAACAGAAAGCCGGAAATCTGAAAGGACGTCTGTTGCTGATTCACGGTGGTAATGACCCCACCTGCGTACCGCAGCACACTCTTTCATTCATCCGTGCATGTATCGACAAGGGTACCCACCCCGACCTTTTCATCTATCCGGGACAGGGACACAACATGGTAGGACGTGACAGAGTGCATCTGCACCAACACATCACCCGTTATTTTGAAGATTTCCTGAAATGACACTAACAAATAAAGAAATACAATTATGAGAATACTATTAATCGGTTCGGGCGGACGTGAACATGCACTGGCATGGAAAATAGCACAAAGCCCCAAAGTGGAACAACTCTATATTGCTCCGGGAAATGCCGGAACGGCCAATGCCGGTATCAATGTCAACATCAAGGTGAACGAATTCGACAAGATTCGCGAGTTTGTTGTCAGCAATCATATCGACATGGTAGTTGTAGGACCGGAAGACCCTCTGGTAAACGGCATATACGACTATTTCAAGAACGATGCCGAACTGAGCGGAATACCGGTGATTGGTCCGTCAAAGGCCGGAGCCGTGCTCGAAGGCAGCAAGGAATTCGCCAAAGGATTCATGCAGCGCCACAACATCCCGACAGCACGCTACAAGAGCATCACTGCCGACAACATAGAAGAGGGAATGGCCTTCCTCGAAACTCTTGAAGCTCCTTACGTGCTGAAAGCCGACGGCTTGTGCGCAGGAAAAGGAGTACTCATCCTCCCTACCCTTGAAGAGGCCAAGAAAGAACTGAAGGAAATGCTCGGAGGCATGTTCGGAAACGCTTCGGCAAAGGTAGTGATTGAAGAGTTCCTCAGCGGAATAGAATGCTCGGTATTCGTTCTGACCGACGGAAAGAACTACAAGATTCTTCCCGAAGCCAAAGACTACAAGCGCATCGGTGAGGGTGACAAGGGTCTGAATACCGGCGGTATGGGTTCGGTATCACCCGTTCCGTTTGCCGACAAGGAGTGGATGCAGAAGGTAGAAGACCGCATCATCCGTCCTACCGTTGAAGGACTGGCTGCCGAAAACATCGACTACAAGGGATTCATCTTCTTCGGACTGATCAATGTAAAGGGTAACCCGATGGTAATCGAATATAACGTGCGCATGGGCGACCCGGAAACCGAAAGCGTCATGCTGAGAATAAAGAGTGACCTCGTAGACCTGTTCGAAGGTGTTGCTGCCGGAAACCTGAACGAGAAAGAACTGGTTATCGATGAGCGTGCTGCCGTATGCGTAATGCTCGTATCGGGAGGATATCCTGAAGCTTACGAAAAGGGATATGCCATCTCTGGTATTGAAGAGGTAGCCGACAGTATCGTGTTCCATGCCGGAACCGCCCTGAAAGACAATCAGGTTGTGACCAACGGCGGACGCGTAATAGCCGTAAGTTCATACGGCAACAACAAGGAAGAGGCACTGGCCCTTTCGTTCAAAAATGCGCAGAAGATTCAGTTCGAAAAGAAATACTTCCGTTCTGACATCGGATTCGACTTATAATCAATGAACAGCAAATACTTTCAGAATAAACTGGTAACGGGGAGCATACCGCTCCTCGTTGCCTCTATTATAGCCTCCGTATACTGGCTGCTCACTCCGGAATCGGGCGATGCTCTTACAGACAGCAGTCACCTTATCCGTGAGCTGACGGATGCCTACCCATACTTCCGCTTTTATAACCTGTGCGGATACCTGCTACTGATTTTTTCGATGTGGATGATATGGGGTACCGTTACCCGGCATGTAGTGATTCGCGTGCCGTCTACGTTATATCTGTCAGTATTCATATTGCTGTCGGCCATATTCCTGCCCCACATGCTGCAAACGGGCAATATCCTGGTATGCCTGCTGCTGGGCAGTTTCTTCTTTCTGTTTCATACTTACCAGCGCATAGAGCCTGTAAGTCTGACATTTCAGGGATTTTTCCTTTACGGCATCGCATCACTGTTTTTCCCTCAGCTGTTATGGCTCCTGCCCCTGTTCATCATCATGCAGGCAGGACTCTACAACGTAACCGTACGTACGCTGTTTGCCGGAATCATGGGGTTCATTCTCCCTTACTGGTTCCTGCTGGGATATACATCCTATATACGCGACTGGAGTCTGTTTTCCGTCTTTTTTCAGGAGATAAGTGATTTCCGCAGCATCGACTACAGCTGTATCAGCATCAGCGAGTGGATAAATCTGGCCGCCATGCTGCTCATGACCCTGTGGTGTGCCTTCCAGTATGCCGGAAACAACTATCAGGATAAAATACGTACCCGCGTATTCATGTTTTACATTATGACAACCGAAGCCATCATACTGCTCATGCTGTTCCTGCAGCCACACCTGCACGCTCTGCTGCTTCCGCTGGCCATTACGTGCAGTAGCATCATTATCGGGCAGTATTTTGCCGTAACACGCAGCAAACAGAGCTTTATCAGTCTCATCATACTGCTTGTCATGCTGGTTGCCTTATTTATACTGAACATATGGATGTAGCTTTACAATTTCTTCTCGACTATGGTTATATAGGCATGTTTCTGGCAGCCTTTCTGGCCGGAAGCATTCTTCCCTTCAGCTCCGAAGCTATTCTGGTGGCCTTCGTGAGAATGGGACTCGACCCCGTACTCACCATTCTGTTTGCCACTTTGGGCAATACAGCCGGAAGCATGACTTGCTACTGGATAGGACATCTGGGGAAAATGGAATACATCGAACGCTGGCTGAAGGTAGATCCCAAGAAACTCGAAAAGGCAGAACGCTTTATCAGAGGAAGAGGCGCATGGATGGCCTTCTTCTCGTTTCTGCCCATCATTGGCGACGGCATTGCCATCGTGCTCGGACTGATGCGTGCCAACCTGACCATAACTCTCTTTTCAATGACACTGGGCAAGCTGCTCCGCTACATCTCCATCGTGCTGGCTGCCGAAGGAGTGGTGCGCCTGCTCTTCTAATACATTTGCAACATGAACATAGAAATAACCAACGACGGAAGCCCTACACTCTATGTGCCTGAACTTGACGAGCATTACCACTCGGTAAAAGGAGCCGCAACGGAGTCTGCACACATATTCATCAACATGGGCCTTCGTCACTGTACGCTGAACGAGGTAAACATCCTTGAGATAGGTTTCGGCACGGGACTGAACGCTTTTCTTACATTGCTCGATGCCGATGCCCACAAACGCCACATCCGCTATACCGGACTGGAACTGTACCCTCTCGGCGAGGAATGTCTGCGCCAGCTCGACTATCCGGCACAGATATGTCCCGAACGGAGCGACGACTATTACCGCATGCACCAGACCCCGTGGGAAGAGGAAGTGACACTGACTCCCTTCTTCAACCTGCGCAAGGTGAAGACCGATTTCACCCAATGGTTGCCCGACATGCGTTTCCAGTTGGTTTACTTTGATGCTTTCGCTCCCGAAAAGCAACCCGCCATGTGGACTCCCGAACTTTTCGAGCGTCTGTACCAGTGTCTCGACGAAGGAGGAATCCTCACCACCTACTGTGCCAAAGGCATTGTGCGACGCATGCTGCAGGGCGCTGGCTTTACGGTAGAACGCCTGCCGGGACCTCCTAACGGAAAGAGAGAGATACTTCGCGCAACGAAGTAATGCACAACAGTATGATGCAGGCAATATTGCGCGAAAGTCCTGTCCTGTAACCGACTTCTGTTTTTTATACGTATCTTTGCACCCAAACATAACTACAAACGCAACGATATGAAACAAACATTGCAACTAATCGCCGTACTGATAACCCTGACACTGGCCTCGTGCCAGACACGAAACAGACAGAATGCCGACGAGCCCCGTACGCTCGTTGTCACCATCGAACCGCTGCGCTACTTTACCGAGCAGATAGCCGGTGAACAGTTCAAGGTGGTAAGCATCGTGCCCGAAGGAAGCAGTCCCGAGACATACGACCCTACTCCGCGGCAGTTGCTCGACATTGCCAAAAGTGAAGCATGGCTCAAAATAGGATATATCGGATTTGAACAGACATGGACCGACAAGCTGACGGCCAACGCACCACAGATGAAGGTGTTCGACACGTCAGAAGGTATAGAACTTATACGCGACACGCACCACCACGAGGGACATGTGCACGTGGGCGGCGTGGAACCGCATACATGGACTTCACCCGCTAACGCACGCATCATTGCACGCAATATCTGCAACGCACTCTGCCGTATAGACAGCGCCAACACGAATTACTATACGGAGCGCCTCGGCAGAATGGACAGCCTCATTTGCCGCACCGACAGCACCCTGCGCGCCATGCTGGCACAGAATGCCGACAAGGCATTCCTTATCTACCACCCTTCACTGAGCTACTACGCCCGCGACTACGGCATGGAGCAGCTTTGCCTGGAGGAGAACGGACGGGAACCCTCGCCCGCACACATGCGTAAAATCATCGAGCAGTGCAGACAGAAAGGCATCCGCACCATCTTCATCCAGAAGGAATTCGACAGCCGTAACGCCACACTGGCCGCACAGGAGACGGGAACAAAACTGGTGCTCATCAACCCACTGGCTTATGAGTGGGAACAGGAACTTATCAATATAACCAAAAACCTCGTTCATGAATAGGCCGATACTCGAACTGAACAACATATCGGCAGCCTACGACAAGAAAACGGTGCTGACCGACGTAAACCTCACCGTGCGCGAGAATGACTTTCTGGGCATTATCGGTCCCAACGGTGGAGGAAAAACTACTCTTGTAAGAATCATACTCGGACTGCTGAAACCTGCCGGCGGAAGTCTCCGCTTTTTCAAGGACGGACAGCCTTCCGACAGTATCAAGATTGGCTATCTGCCGCAATACAACCGCATAGACAAGGCTTTTCCCATCTCGGTGAAAGAAGTCATCCAGTCGGGACTGTGCGGTGAGAAAGGACTCTTCAGACGTTATACCGACGAACAGAAGGAACGCGTAGACCACGTCATTCACGACATGGGGCTTGAAGGACTGGAACATCGCGCCATCGGCCAGCTCAGTGGCGGACAGATGCAACGTGCTCTGCTGGGACGTGCTGTCGTATCGGAACCCGACCTGGTGATTCTCGACGAGCCGGATACGTACCTCGACAAGCGGTTCGAAGCCAAACTTTACGAGATACTTGAAGCAATCAATCATCGCTGCGCCATCATTCTGGTAAGTCATGACATCGGTGAGATTCTCCGCTCGGTCAAGAGCATCGCCTGCGTAAACCACACGCTCGACTATCATCCCGACACGGAAATCTCGGCCGAATGGGTGGACAAGCACCTGGGCTGCCCCATCGACCTGCTCGGACATGGTGAACTGCCTCACCGTGCACTCAAAGCGCACGAACACCACACGCACACCACCGAATGAATCCATAAAAAAGCACGTGAGCTTTTCAGAAAAGCACACGTGCTCTGCAAAGAAAGTACCCGTGCTTTCCGGAGAGAGCACGGGTACTTTTTTCGTATGCTTTAATTCATTGATAAAAAGCTGTTTTACCTTTTACTAAAGGAGGCATTTATTGAGCCTTAACTCCCAGCGTGCTGGGCCTTGGTCGCCAGCGTGCTGAGCCTTAACTCCCAACACGGTGAGCCTTGGTCGCCAATAAAGTGGGTAACTATGGTTAATCAATCACCGGATATAGACACCTCAAAAAAGAACTATTATTGCGTTTAGTCTTAAATAAACTTATCAAAAACAGATTACAAGGGGACAATATGGCATGTAATTACTTTTCTTTCTATCTTTGTGCCTCAATGAAAGTATTTTAATTAAACTGCAGTTTTTAATGAAACAATACCAAAGAATCAACAACCTTGTTGGCTGGTTGGCTTTTGCCATTGCCGCCATAGTCTATTGCATGACTATAGAGCCGACAGCCAGTTTCTGGGACTGTCCCGAGTTTATCACCACCGGATATAAATTGGAAGTAGGTCACCCGCCCGGCGCACCGTTTTTCATGCTTACGGCCAACCTCTTCTCACAATTTGCATCAGACCCTTCTGATGTAGCCCGCATGGTCAATATCATGTCGACACTGCTTAGTGCGGGATGTATCCTGTTCCTGTTCTGGAGCATCACACACCTCACAAGAAAACTGGTATGCCCCGACATGAACAACATGACTACCGGCAAGCTTATCACTATCATGGGAGCCGGACTGACCGGAGCACTGGCTTACACATTTACCGATACATTCTGGTTCAGTGCCGTAGAAGGTGAGGTTTATGCATACTCCTCTCTCTTTACTGCCGTAGTATTCTGGCTCATCCTGAAATGGGAAGATGTGGCCGACGAGCCGCACAGCGACCGCTGGCTCATCCTGATTGCTTATCTGACCGGACTATCGGTAGGTGTCCACCTGCTCAACCTGCTTTGTATTCCTGCCATCGTGCTGGTATATTATTATAAGAAAAGACCGGATGCCAACCTGAAAGGCTCGTTCCTTGCACTGGCTGGCTCAATGGTACTTGTGGCAGCTGTGCTGTATGGTATCGTTCCGGGCATCGTAAAAGTGGGCGGATGGTTTGAACTGCTGTTTGTAAACAGCTTCGGCATGCCGTTCAACAGCGGACTGATTGTCTATATCATCCTGCTGCTCTGCATTCTGGTATGGAGTATCTACGAAAGCTATACTTACAAAAGCCCCAAACGCGCCCGCAT
>OJMI01001085.1_pt1 | contig 32158 bp, 28 predicted proteins | sample 1597131 | NCBI WGS metagenome assembly OJMI01 (sample SAMEA2452116, study PRJEB22498) | human gut metagenome | reverse complement strand
ATGGTATATTTTCACTATTTCGCACTCGTATTCCTTAGCGCCGTCGGAGTCAAGGGTTGTAATAAGCGTCGCCTTGCCGACAGTGATTTCCTGCTTCATTGCAACCGGCATTACACGCTCGGATGCAAAGCCGCAGCAGTTGACGCCGTAAACACCGGTTATGCAGTTCTTGGCAAAGTCTGCTATCTGACCTCCGGAAAACACGCCCTGCAGCTCTCCGGTGACCTCCTTTTGCGATTTTTTGATGCCTACGATATCGGCGCCCAAAAATTCTCCGCTTTCAAGCGGTATCAGCTTTTCGGTATCAGAATCGCATATACCGTGACCGAGTCCTGCCGCCACACCGTATTTTGGGCTGTAAAAGGTAAGCGTGCCAATACCGGCAGAGCTGTCTCTCACCCATATTCCGGTGAGCCATTTGTTTTCGTTTGATGACAGTGCCGGATGCACCACCGCTACCACCGTCTTTCCGTCTCTTTTTAATGTAAATTCGATCGGAGCCTGTCCGTTTTTAGCTATCAGTTCTTTTACCTGCTCACCGGAGACAACCTCGGCATTTCCTACTTTTAATATGCTGTCGCCGATCCTTATGCCTGCGTCGGCAGCAGGATTTACCGCACCGGCTGCAGTTGCGACATCATTGAAGCCGACGACAAGCACACCTTCGGTGTATATTTTTATTCCGAACGGTAGTCCCAACACCTGAACCTCGTTTGCACTTGACACCGTGACATGCACCGATTTCACAGGTACGATGCCGAAAAGCGAAACCGTCGTGTCGTATGACGAAACGCGTCCGGCGCCGCTTTTCTGAACTGCAACGCTGTTTTTGGCAATGCGGTCATCGCAGAAAAGCAGGTCGTTATCGGGAAATTCAAGGCCGCCCTCGCCGGTCACGCAATAAGTATCGGACAGTGTAATATCATAGTAACCAACCAGGCAAAACACTGCAGTCGACATAACGGCAAGCAGTGAAAAGACCATACCAACTACTCTTTTCATTTTTAACGCTCCTTTTTTTAAATTCATATGTTTATATTGTCCGTAGTTTTCGGAGCATCAGTCTTTATAAAAATTACTCTTAAAGGCACTTATAAACAGCAAAAATCCCAGTTGCCCAAACGGGAGAATTACTTCCGGCCTTTTCCTTATGCACCTTCAATTTCTAAGTATAAAGCAAAATTTTAACTGCCGAAAAATGATGAGAAAAATCCGCTTTTTTTGCGGCGTCCCTGTCCTAAGCCGTCAAAATTCACAAGTATTGAATCCTCGCCTATGACCTCAATGCTTTCCCACGGGACTCTGCAGTCATTTTCTCTGCCGAAAAGTCCGAAGCAGCGTTTTCTTCCGAATATCACGATCGACACAAGCTTGCCTGAGCATGTATCAACCTCAACATCGCCGACAAATCCGAGTATGGTACCGTCCTTTATGCAAACGACCTGTTTTTCCCGCATTTCAACCAGTCTGCAGCACATAAATATAATCCCACCTTTGTTTAGGCTGACACAAGTCGGCCTAAGCGCAATTCTACACATAATATCTATGTGCTGCCGATGGATCATATTATTCGTTTTTGATTTTTTCTATAACTCCTTTTTCGATTCTTGAAACCTGCGCCTGAGATATTCCTATTTCCTGCGAGACCTCCATTTGGGTCATTCCCCTCATAAAGCGCAGGTCAAGTATTTTCTTTTCGCGCTCGCAAAGCGACGATACCGTGTCTCTGAAGGATATTTCATCGAGCCAGTCCGAATCATCATATTTATCGCCAAGCTGATCGAGGACATATACTGTGTCGCCGCTGTCGGAATATGCCGACTCAAAAAGCGAAACCGGTTCGACGATACTTTCGAGTGCCAAAACAACGTCGTTGACCGGGAGGTCCAGTTCCTTTGCTATTTCGTCAACGGTAGGTTCTTTTTGATTTTTTGAAATAAGTGCTTCTTTGACCTGCATTGCTTTATATGCAACGTCCTTTATTGATCTGCTGACTCTGACAGGATTGTTGTCGCGCAGATACCTGCGTATCTCGCCTATTATCATTGGAACGGTTATAGAACGGCGAAAATAGAATATACACAGAGGATGAAACTTTATCCATCCTCTTAATGCCTTAATAGTATTATACTTTTTGTGAGTTTTTCGGTCAACCGACAATATAAGGTAATTCCTATGAAATCAAAACAATTTAAAAAGCAAAACAGACTTACCGCAACGACGAATTCCTGTAATAACTTTGACTTCACCGTTCCACATATTACGAATAATCTTTTGCAAATAAAAATCTCGCTTTATCATTTTACACCTCGTACTTATGTCGTAAACGACACAACTTCTACATCAAAATTGTATCATGAATAATTTTCTATATCAAGCAAAAACGCCTTTCTTACAATAACTGTAAACTATAATTATATCAGATTGCTCGGTATAAGACAGTTATCTGCATCAATAGGTATCGGTTCCTCACACATACAAATGATACCGCCCTTTCCGCGATTGAGCTGTGCCTTATCAAGAACTTCGTATTTCTTAACCTCGCGGTTATTGGGGTTGGCTGATTTCTTTATTTCTAACGGATGAATAATATCGTTTTCCTCAACAAAAAGGTCAATTTCCTTTGCATTGGAATCACGGTAATAGGTGATATTCGCCTTTGATTTTGAATAGGCAAAGTTTTTTACCAATTCCATTACCACATAATTCTCGTAAAAATGACCGCTGACCGCACCGTTCATAAGCGTTGCAGGAGTGAGCCACATAGAAAGGTATGCACAAAGTCCCGTATCGCAAAAATAGAGCTTCGGAGTTTTGGTAAGCCGTTTCAGCGCATTGTTGGAATAGGGCTGCAAAAGATATATAATACCCAATCCCTGCAATACGGTAACCCATTCCTTTGCGGTGGGTTGAGATATATCTGCCGCCTCTGCCAAATTGGAATAGTTCACCTGCTCGGAGGTTAATGCCGCACAGGCGTTTAAAAATTTTCTAAACCGTACATAATCGGTAATGTTGGCTTCCTCTGCAATATCTCTCATAAGATAGGTTTCAATATACGAATTGTAATACTCAAAGCGAAGCTCATCGTCTGCACCGACTGTTTGCGGCATACCGCCCTCCCATATATGCTGAAAAACAGTTTGGATGTCATTTTTCGGCATTTGCTGTTGGCGGTCTTTGAGCGCATCAAGTGAAAAATCAAGCTCGATATCAAAGGATATTCCGCTTTTTTCTCTCTGAGAGAGACTATACAGCTCAAGAATACCAAGACGGCCGGCAAGGGTTTCTCTTATTTTCTTCATCATCTTATACTGTTGTGAGCCGGTAAGCCAAAACAAGCCCTTTTCATCACTCTCATCACACATTATCTTAATCTGTTCAAAAAGCTCGGGCGCTTTCTGTACCTCATCAATTAAAATAGGCGGTTTATAGGTTTGAAAGAATAATACAGGATCTCTTTGTGCAAGTTCTCTAGCCAAAGTGTTATCAAGTGTCACATAGGTTCTTCCTGTGCCCTCTGCCAAATGCTTCATCATTGTGGTTTTTCCAACCTGTCTTGCCCCGGTAACAAGCACCGCTTTGAAAAAGCCGCTCATTTTGATAAATTTTCTTTCTAATTCTCTTTTGATATATGCCACGGCAAGCACCTCGTTTTTAGGATAATCTAAACTATACTTTATATTATCATAATTATTATGCCCTGTCAATCATGCTTTTATAAATTATAAAAACTCTTTTCAAGGTTATTATGAATTAATTGCACCTTTTAGGGTGTTTTACAATCAATTAATTGCACCTTTGGCGATTTTCTAACAAAAGGAACAACAATAAAACAAAGTATATAATACCAAATCACGATTTACTAAATCGTGATTTGAATAAAATTATGCTTTTGTTAAATCCTCCAAAAGAAACTCCTGCAGGTTAAAGTGTACCGTAATACTGGGATTGCCATTCGCTCCGCTTATTACAACCTTATCAATCAGATGGTTGCAAATATTCTTCTTATCCTCCATGCTCATACCTTTCCAGGATTTTTGCAGGTCGCGGAGCATTTCTCTTGAACGCTCAACCCTAAGCGTGATAGAGGATTTTTTATTTTCCTCCTCTAATGTTTGTTGTAGCCGCTCAATCTCTTTTTCACGGTCGTTAATTACCTCAAGCAGTTGTTCGGTGCCCTTTTCGGCATAGACATTGTATAGCCGCTTAATTTCTTCTTGCTTACGGCGAATTTTCAATTTCAGATTATCCAATATCTCATACTGCGAAACCGTCTTTTTCACCTTGTTGTCGTTGAGATATGCCATACGGAAAAGTTCCTCTACAACAGCGTCCTCAACATCCTCGGCAAAATATTTTTGATTTTGACAATACCAGGGTTGATGAGGTTATGACCCGTTGCGTGGATATGATCTCGATTCAAAAGTAGCAAACAATTTTCACATTCTTACCCCATTTTTGATAACGCATCTTTGCACCGCAGTCACCGCACACCAAAAGACCGCTTAAAAGATACTGGGAATGACCGAAGGACACACTTCGCCGCTGCATCTCCTCTTGTGCTTCATAGAAGATTTTTTCACTGATAAGGGGTTCGTGATTGCCGGCATATTCCTTACCTTTAAAGGTAAGATAACCGAGAGAGGTTCGGCGCTTTAAAATCTGCACTACAATTCGTTCACCTTTAAAACCTAACAAATCCGCAATCTTCGCGGGCGGCATTTTTTCCTCAACATATAACCGAAAGATTTCCTGCACCTTTTCCTTTTCCTCGGGCACTACATCATAATTGCCTGTTTCACGGTTATACCTATAGCCGTAGGGCTGATTGCCGCCGCCCATCGGCTTGCCCGACTTAATGCGTTCTTCTCGTCCCCGTTGCATTTTAAACACAATTTGGTCACGGTCATACTCCGCAAGACCGGCAAAGAGAACAAGCATAAGCTTTGAGGTGGGATTGTTTCGGTCAACACTTACAAACGGCTCGCCTATGCTTACAAAATTGATGTCGTATGTATTTCTGTTGACGGTGCTGTTTTTACTGTCCTTGCTCTCGACAATATAATCCTGTATGAATTGGAGCGTTCCGAGCAACGAACGGGAAAGACGGTCAATCTTAGGCACAATGAAACTGTTAACTTTAATTTTTGAGTGACCGCTGTTAAACATCTCCACAAGCTCGACAAAGTGATTAAGTCCGGGGCGATCCATGGTTGTACCCGTAACACCGTCATCGGTAAACAGAATACAGTTGTTCACCCGAGTATATTCGCAATGGCGGATTATATCATTACGCTGAACATCAAGACCGTATCCTTCCTCTGCCTGTTTGTCGGTCGAAACACGGCGGTAGGCAACGTTTATAAGATAGTTGCCGTCAACATCCATTTCGATTTCGTCATTATCAAACAATATCTCGGTCCATTTATCTATCTTAAAATTTTTCTGAAGCCAACCCATAGATAGCACCCCTTTCTAAAAAATTGTAGCACACTTTTTCGCCCAAATCAAGTGATTTTATAAATTACTTGATTTGGGCGAAATGCTTTTATGTAACCGATGCGAATGCATCGGGAGAGTTCCGCATTTTTTGCCTTTTTAGATTAGGCGGGGTCTTTCTTGGATTCGGGTTCGGCAAAAATCACTTCGCCGTCCTCCGTCACGATTGCCCGATCAACAACGCTGTTTACAATACGGTCAACGGTGTTGCTTCGGATTGCGTATTTCATGAGTTCCTCTCGGGTGACTTCTTTATCGCCCATAAAAAACCGCATTTTAAATTTCAAAGTGTGCTACCTTCCTTTCCGAAATAATTATGGACAAAATCGGATGTGTTTAATACACAAACTGCGGAACCCAAAAATTTTGTTCATAACCTTTCATATTCATACCTTTACCATTTGAATTACTCCTTCTTCATTTTGAATGCATATTAAAGATATGTATGAAAGTATTGAGGAAGGATTTTTTCAATTTTCAAGAAAACATTAACGGAAAGAAAACAGCACCTATCCGAAGATAAGTGCTGAAAGTGAAAAATATTATGATATAAAAATGCGATGTCCCCAGAATATTAATCCCGTATGCAACAAGTGTATGATACCGCCTGTTATCGGTATATATAACAAACTGATGATACCCAAATTTATAAACCTATATAAAAACTTAATGATACCATAATATATTGCTCAATATAAAAAACGAATAATACCGCCTGTTAATTTTGATTTCTTCGAGATATTCTTAATTTAGCAAAGAAATGCATTTCAAAAAAGATTAACTTGTAGGATTACTTTGTTCTACCAAGCTCTCCATGATGGGGTAAAAGATGGGGTGCCAATGATTTAAAACATGGGGTAGAATATGGGGTGCCAATGGTTTTAAAACATGGGGTGGAATATGGGGTGCTAATGATTTTAGAAACATGGGGTGGAATATGGGGTGTCAACGATTTTAAAAACATGGGGTGGAATATGGGGTGTCAATGATTTCAAAAACATGGGGTGGAATATGGGGCGTCAAAATAAAGAAGTTTTTAATCATTTTTTTGGTTTTTCATCAAAACGACGTTTATGAATTACAGCGTCCCCCTTATAGGGTAATTATTGTAATGGTATGATAATCGCACTCAAATGACTATGAATGACACTAAACTGACCACAAATGTATGTTTTTTGGAAGTACACGCAGTCTAACACTGATTCTCGCTTCCTAATGCACAATAATAAAAAATCTATAGAGATTGACTTTTATTTTGAAATGATAAGAGTTTTGAGAGTTTTTTGCGTGAGTAATTCTTTTTGAAATTACTGTCATTTCAAGCAAAAAAGTATCGCTCAAATTTTGAAATTATTTTCCTTTATTTATGACTCTCTTGAGCGATACATTTTCAGTTTTTTATGACAAAAAGATTATTTACATTTTGAGGTTGACAAGAGGGTTAGAAATCTGTTGTCATATCGAAAAGTAAATCCATCACTCATTTCAAAATGAAAGGCATAAAATCCTCCCGAAACGACAGCGACGAAATCATTTCAAAATGAGAGGTCGGTCAATCATTTCAAAACGACAGTTTTGCCTAAAATAAATCTTCTATTAACCTAAAAATAATCTATGACTGTCATTTCAAAATGAGTATCATCTTGTCATTGCAAAGCGTAAATCATAGTCATAAAAAAGTGACACGCATATAAAAATTATTCCCGTAAAACAACGACCTGTCCCCAACCGAGGCAGGCCGTTAATGTTTTCTTGAAAAGTGAAAAAAGTTTATGAATGTTTTATATGCTAAAGAAATTTATTTGAGTCGGCAAATAAATTTCTTGTGCAACAAACAAATAATCAAGAAAGAAGGAAGTAACAATGAAAAAGAAATATCACATTGTGCTAACACCAAATGAACCCGAAATAATTGCGTTCAAAAAATCTCTGCCCCAAGGAAACTTAAGCAAGGAGGTGGCAATTATTATGACCGAGTCGCTGAAAGATAAGGTTGCCACAATCCCAATGAATTTTGAAATCGAGCCGGTCATCGAAGATGTGCATACCAAAATTTCTCTGCCCGAAGATTTGGTGCAGAGATTCTGCAAGAAGTTCGGATGCAAGAAAGGTAATCTCACCACCGCCATCAAATTGGAAATCAAAAAGTGTATTATGAAAAATCTTAATCCGCAACAGGACAAATATTTTTCGTCTGCAAAAGTTAACAGTATCTTCAGTCAAGTTGCCAATCGTGTAGCCGAGAAGAAAAATTTTTTGGACTTCGGCAGCGAAAGAAGTCGGTTCATCGAAAAAGAATGGCTTAACGCATTTTATGAAATGAAAAATACCGTAAATGAAGAAAGGAACAAAAACAATGAATGAAAGAATTTTATTTATGAAATTTGACCCTGAAACCGAGGACGATGTTATCCGTTGGATGAAATCATTACCGCCTCGCACCGTAAATAAAACTGTGAACGAAATTGTTGTCGCCGAGAGCCGAGATCAGACGGCTCGGATTCCCTCTAAAATTTCGTACACAAATGAGTTGGAACCCTTGAGATGCCGAATTATTTTCAGAAGCAAAGCCGCACTTAATTTCCTATCGAAAATCCCCAAGGGCGAATACAAATCGACCTTAGTTAAAATCATACGCCGCCACATTCAAGTAAACAAAACTCTGCCTCCGCCACCATTTGAAATTAACATTAAATACTTTTCTTTGGCGATTGACCACTTTGTAAAAGCCATAAAAAACAAAAGATTTGAAAGCAAGGGTATACCCCATAGATTCGATAAACTTAACGCATTTTGTGAACTCGCATTTAAAGATTTTTCAAATGCTGTCCTTGAATGCTACAAGTCGGTGGATAGAAATCACGGTGACTATAATCTGTATCACCTAAACACAGAAGATATTGTCAATAAAGCATTCGCCTCTGTGTTCGTAGAGATTACAGCCCCAGCCAATAAATCTGTGAACGAAAATTCGTAGGCGTCAAAAGTGTAGGCGGTCTGTTTTTTTGTTGATTATATCATTATTTCAGAAGCGGGATTTTATTGAAATCAGGCGAAAAAAGTCGCTTCCCGCTAAACCCCGCATACAGCGCTCGTGTTGTTCCTCCGCGTTGCACCATCCTCTGTTGCGGGTAAAAGCATATTTATGATACCGTTTTACTTTATTGCCGTCAATGTACAACCTTTTGTCCGCACGTCCAGGTGTTCAACTTTGGCGGAATATTCAACAGACCCCTTTTGACTCTTTAAAACTAATTACTTATTCTTTTTTCCTCTGCGCAGGTAGTCTGCGTTAATTTCTTCAGACCAATCCGCATTAATCGGTGCGTTTGCCCTTACATTGCAAACCGCATTTGCGACCGACTCATACAAAATTTTAGTACCCTTGCCGTCGGCGTTATAATTTACCGCCCTGTCTTTATCTATTCCGTAACGGGCGGCCGTTTCTACCGCGTCAATGTTAGCGCCGATAAACAAAAACTCCCAGCCGTATTTTTCTTTTTGTCGCTCAATCATCTTTTTAACCTGCTCGCTTGTGTAAAGGTGACTTGCGTTCTCCTGACCGTCGGTTGTAATAACAAACATTGTGTGCTCCGGCACATCTTCGGGACGGGCGTATTTGTGGATGTTACCGATGTGATGAATAGCGCCGCCGATAGCGTCAATAAGTGCTGTACAACCTCTGACGGTGTAATCGTTGTCGGTCATCTTCGGAATGTCGGTAAGTTTCACTCTATCGTGCAAGACTTTGCTTTCATTATCAAACAGAACAGTCGAAACGAAGCATAGACCCTCCTGTTTCTTCTGCTTTTCAATCATAGAGTTAAAACCGCCGATGGTGTCGCTCTCAAGCCCTGACATAGAACCGCTTCTGTCAAGAATAAATACGAGTTCGGTAATGTTGTTTTTCATAAATAAAAACCTCTCTTTCATTTGATGTCATCATTGTACATCAATAAAAGAGAGGTTGGGTCGCATAGCAAGCGACAAATCATAATAAATTTATAATCCGAAAAAGCCCTTTTTGAATTTAATATCGAAGAAATCTTTTGCTTCTTCCAAATTCATTACAACCCACTCACGAGAAGTATGTGCTTCAAGAGTTTCAGGTAATTCCTTAATAAGTCTTGCAGCATCATAAGTTTGTCCGGCGTGATATCTGAGTTCATTGCTCTTCGGTATAACCACAAAAGATTTTCTGCTTGTTTTCCAAGCATTCCTAATAGTTTTTATAGCATATTTACCGGTTACCTGTTCGCTGAAATAATTTTCAAGTGAGAGCGTTTTAATATACTTTGGAGTTGTTTCTGCGAACTGATTAATTATATCCACGATTATTTCAGAAGAGAGCTTCAAAATATCTGGAGCACTTTCTGTTTCTTCTGCTCGTAATTGCTCAATTAAATCGGGTATAACCTCTAACATTCTTCTTAAATACTCTCTGTAAAAAGCTGTGCCGATTTTTTGTTGGACATTACGAACAACATTGCTTTTCATAACTTCTGTATTAGTCAGTCCTGCTTCAACACGACATATTACTGTTCTACGAATTACTTCAGGGGCTACCGCTTTTACATCTTCATTTGCACTAATAACAACAGCTGAATAATTGGTTAGATGTTCACTTACGCCAAAATCATCGTTTTTAATTGTCTCGATGGCATGCTGATTAAAACGGTTGTTTGTTAAGTCATCAACTATTATCGGAGCGCCTTGTACCGTTCTTTTAAGTGCTTCTATACTTGAACGAGTAAAGTCCGGTGCAGAGACCTTTGGCTTTTGACCTATCATCATTTTTAGCAATGTTTCTAAGAAACTTGTTTTACCGGCTTTGCTTTGACCATATACTAACCCGAAAACCGGATATGGTAATTTGTTTTGATCAAAACGTGCCGCCATGTCACGCATAGTTGCCATAAAAGGAGAACAGAAAAACCAATTTGCAAATTCAAAATAGCGATACTGCATTCCTTCATAATCACCATGGAATTTTTTATATCCTTCCATATAACTAATAAATAAATCCACATCGTGCTTTATTTCTTCATTAGTGGGATGCAAATCCACCTCGGCTCCGTTTAAATTAACGGTTTGTTTAAAAGCATCTATTGCCAGTTGTGGATACTCGCTTCGTAATTCTTTTTCTCTAACACTTTCGTCTTTGATATGCCTACGTAATTTAATAAAAGTTTCCGGACTTAACAGTATCTTCCCAGTCTTCTTTTCGGATTTCGGTACTATGGGTGTTAAAGTCTTTGCTAAATTTTGAGTATCTAAAATAAAATTAATTTCTTCCAAATTATCCTTATTTGTCTCTAAGGCTAACACCTTTTGAACTTTAACTGTTTCGGCAATGGGAAGATTGTCTATGTTATCAGTTATATCGGCAACTTCAATGGCCTTATATGTAATTTCATCCGTGCTATTCTCTTTAAGAGAATCAAAAACATCCTTATACCACTCATAAGCCTTTTCGCCGTCGACATAACAAATATTTTCCCTTTGTCTGCCACCGAATGCATTAAACGACATATTAGCAGAACCCATTACTACCCGTTTTCTGCCATCATTGGCTTCCAATAAGTAAATTTTCTCATGAGAAATCTGCTTTCGAGCAACATAGAATTTTGCGTTTCCGCTATCAATTTTATCAAGCAAATTTATCTTAGATTGACTTGCTTTCTCTCGCATTTTCTCAATCAGATTATTTTGGTAAGCTATTACCTCACTCATATTATACGAAAGTACACCTTCGCATCCAAATATAACCTCGGAATATTCAAACATATTAAGGAGCTTATAAACAAAATTTATACCGGAAGAAAATGTGATAGCATAGAGTTTATCAAACCCATCGAACAATTCTTTCCACTCAACAGATTCTGCCCCTATATACTCCATTTTAACAACATCAAGTCTATTACTACTATCAAAATGTTCTTGCAATTCATCTGTATCAAACAGAGATAAATTATAATCATTATTATTTTTTATTCCCATATTTAATCTCCAATCAACTCAAACTTGATAATTATGGTCATTTCATGTTGATTATACTTCAACAACCGTACCATAAAACAAACTTTAATCGAATATTTCTAATTTATTTAATGTTTTCTATCCATTCAGCCTCTTTAAATCCCACAAGCACAAAATCGTCACCGATTAAAAGAGGACGTTTAACAAGCATGCCGTCTGTTGCAAGCAAGTTTAGCATATCCTCCTCGGTCATTTCGGGCAGTTTGTTTTTAAGGTCTAACGATTTATAAAGCAGACCGCTTGTGTTGAAGAACTTTTTAAGCGGTAGTCCGCTTTTTCTGTACCATTCGGTTAACTCATCAAGTGTCGGGTTATCAAGCTTAATATCCCTTGACTCGTATTCTTGTTTGTTGTCATCAAGCCATTTCTTTGCCCTTTGGCAGGTAGTACATTTTGGGTAACAGATAAATTTCAACATAATTAAATCTCCTTTTATTCACAAACTTCAATGTAAAAACTTATGGGACGGAAACCGTCATTGCATGAAATCATTGCAGATTTCGGGTTCTTCATCCAACCGTCATAGAAATTTTCGCCGCCGTGAGCAAGTGTCATTACAAAGGGCGAAACACTCTCCCAGGCACTGTCACAAAATCCATTGGGTTTTTGCCAACCCTCACAGATAAACACTTGACCTTCCTGCAAGTCGCAAGCGTGTTCTATCGGGTTTTCATACTTTTCGATTAAATCGTCATATCGGGCTTTTCGCATTACGGTTATCTTAATTTTCTTCATCTCTTATCCTCCATTATACATAAAACATTCTTCCTCGTGGGAGAAAATAACGCCGATTGCCTGCAAATAGGAATAAATTATGGTACTGCCCACAAACTTCATTCCGTGCTTTATAAGGTCGGCGGACAAAGCGTCCGACAAAGATGACGTTGTCTTGCCAACCTCTATAATCTGCTGACCGCCCGTAAACCCTTTCAGATATTCACGGAAACTGCCGTATTCTTTTTGAATTTCCAAAAATATTTTTGCGTTATTAACCGTCGCCTGAATTTTTAGTTTGTTGCGGATTATATCTTTATTGTTTTGAAGCTCGGCAATTTTTTCGTCGTCATAAGCGGCAACCTTTTCGGCATCAAAACCGTCAAATGCTTTGCGGAAAGCCTCTCGCTTGTTTAACACACATTCCCAAGAAAGCCCCGCCTGAAATGATTCTAAAATCAGCATTTCAAATAAATGCTGCTCATCAAAATTCGGCACACCCCACTCTTCGTCGTGGTATTTTATGTATGAGGTATTTTTAAGGTTGCACCATTTACAGCGTTTAATTTCACTCATTTTATGCTCCAAAACTATTTTTTGCACTTTTTATCGGTAAGTTCAAAGCTAACATCAATCAAAAAGGATAATGTTTCTTCACTTACGGTTCCGTCAAGTAATACAGATATCCAACAGGTTTTTGACATATGATAGGCTGGAAAAATTCCTTTTTCCTGTAAAAAAGAGCCCATCATTATCGGGTCAATTTTAAGATTGATAACATCAACCTTTTCGTCTCCCGAAAGCCCAAACACCTTTGGCGAAACATTCAGAATAATACCGTACCACTTGCGTGTATCACTATGCCGTAAAACCGCGGAGTTATACTTATCGTTAAAGGGATAATCCGGCTCGGTTCCATATCTTTCTTTGCACAGCCCCAAAACAAATTCACGGTTCATATTAAGCACCCAGTAAGCTTTGGTCAAAGGCGAATAGTGCCTCGTTTATTTCAAAAATGTTGTAATTACCACGGCTAATAAAGTATTCGATTATAATATCAAACTTATTGCTGTGAGAAAGCGCAAAACCCGCCTTTTTAAGCATATCTTCGGTTTCGGAAAGTGTGAGTTCTAACGAGATAGCAAAAGCAATTGCGGTGGGCTTGCTCGGCTTATAATTCACATCACTGCGAATTTTCGAGAAAAGTTTGCGATCAATGTTCGCCTTTTTATAGCACTCGGCATCAGTCATACCTTTTTCGTCAATCTTGCGAAGAAGCATCTGTGAAAAACTCTCGTCAATCTGTTTGATTCTTTCGTCAAGGTCTTCTTCGGATAACATTGCTTTACATTCGCATAGGTCAAGGTATTCGGGTTGTGCCGAGCCAATCATCACACTTTGACAAGGATAGTTCATACGGCTACGCTCACGGCGATAGTCGGTATGCTCGTCCACGTAGGTTTCATCTATGTATTCAGCGATATCCGAGAATAACTTCTCGCTGATTTTATATGCCGCCTTATCAAATATGACGATATAGACCTTCATCTCATTTTCGAGAAGAAAGTCGCTGATAACTTGGGTAGCAACCTTTAACGCCTGGTCTTTCGGGTATCCGTACACACCAGAAGAAATAAGCGGAAAAGCCACCGTTTCACAGTTGTGTTCTTTTGCCAATGCCAAAGACTCACGATAACAGGACTCAAGCAACGCCTTTTCGTTATGCTTTCCGTCCTCATAAATAGGACCAACAGTATGTATTACATACTTTGCAGGCAGATTGTATCCACTGGTAATCTTTGCCTTGCCGGTTTTGCAACCGCCGAGCGCTCTGCACTCAGCGAGCAATTCCTCGCCTGCGGCATAGTGAATCGCACCGTCAACACCACCACCGCCTAAAAGCGATTCGTTAGCAGCGTTAACAATGGCATCCACCGTCATTTTAGTTATATCATTTCTTACAATTTCTAATGGCATAAACCAACCTCTAAAAATTAAACATTCATAATCTTTTGAAATGCTTCGTAATTTGCAACTTCGCGTTCGGTATAGTAAACAGCATATTCAATGGTATCGAAATATCCAATAAAATCTTGCATCACATTATAGAATACTTTTGCCACAATCTCTGGCGGGTTTCTAAATGCACCGCAGCCAAAAGCACCAAGAATCAAAACTTCATTTTCGTTTGCAACAGCAACCTCGAAAATGCGTTTTATACGAGAAATAAGAAGTGTTTCCAATTCCGTAGGAGTAACTTTTGCGGGCTTATATCCAGCGTGAGGATTCATAGCATTACTCGGGCGTTCACGAAGATTTGGTGCCGCACAAGTCAATATATTTACCTTCCACCATTTATCTCTTGGTAAAAGTTCAGGAAAATTGATATCGCTTTTGAAAACGCACACATCGGGTGTATAGATGCAGTCATTGTTATAAAGCGGATTTGCCATCTTGCGGTGCGGTTTATAAAATTCCGTCCACAAATCATCATTATTAAGGCAAGGATACAGTGTCGTACAACGGCAAATACATTCTTCCTGTGCCGATGAACCGTTAACTACACCGCCGCCGGGATTAGTAGCTGAAGCAAAATTCAGAACACATACTTTCTTGCCTTGCTTTGCATACTCTTCCGCAGCCTCAAGCGAACGTTTACCACTAACAACAACCTTCGCCTTATCAGTTTTAGGTTGTGAAGTAATGTTCAACGCCGATGTCCCGGAAATAAACACTTGCTTTTGAGTTGATTCTTGAACGATAGCAATCAACTCCGAATCAGACTTATATCTATATTCAGTATCACGAAATATCTCCGCATTTTTTGTTCTTCTATCTATCATTTTATCACATCCAGTTAAGTTTAACTCAACAATAAAACATTATCGAATTAATGGTTGCATTTTGTAAGTTTAATGCATCCCATTGTTCCTCTTCCTGTCCAATAGTTTCCATCCAGTGCATTAACTTGATAAGGATCATCTAAGTCATATAAAACTGTTCCAAAGTGTATAGGGCTCCAATATTGCACTGTTTGTTTTGGAATGCTTTGATAAGTGTAAATTAACTGTTGCTTTTGATTTTTTTCATCAATTATAAAATCAGCACTTAAGCTTCTACTTGACATTTGATCCGTTTTCATATAACAACTTATAGAAAATAATGTTTGTTTTATAATTAGTTTGGTTTTAATATTTTTACAATCCTCAAGTTTCCAGGGGTCTATAGCAGTAGAATCAATAGTGCCCTCCCATTTACCATTAAGGTTTGGTATTAATACTAACCATTTTTGAAATATTTTTAATTTCCATAAGGTTTTACAAAACAAAAATGAAATGATACTAATTATTGTTACAGATAAACTTATGACATCAATTATCAAATCAAAAGTTATTATCATATCGTTTAGCATCAATTTTACAACCAAAATAGCTACTATAACTCCCGAAATGATATATAGAGCATTTTTCCAATTAATTGCTTTCATCGCCGTACCCCGTATATTTCCACAAGTTTAATAGAAAAAACTTAGCGTCTTCATCTGTCCATTTTCTCGCTTTAAATAAATACAAATGTTCGCTAACTTCTCCCCATTCAAGATGTTTATTATCATTAATAGCATTATAAAGATATATTATTGCTTGACGTAATATTGTTGTCCAATTTGAATAACCAGTTATGATATTATTCGGCACATTCCAAACTAGGCATTCAATTAAAAAAGAAGTTATTTTCTCGCCATCCGCCAACCCTGCATCTACCATTTCGTTCCTAAGTCTTTTGAATATTCTTACTAATTTTTTATATCCATAATTGGTTGCATTGTTTTTTTGTATTCCGTTAGCAATATGATCTTTAGGATAGTTAGAAACTGTAATGCCCGAATTTGAAATAAATCTAATTCCTTCAATATATTTATCAGCATTTCTACTATTAATAAGATAATAATTTTTTAACATAAAAGCAACAACAGCATCAGCCTCTACATGATAACTATTTGATTTAATTTTTATTGATTTGTTGCCGACACGAACATTAGAACTTCCAAACTTTTTAATTAATGCATTTAGAATTAGTTTTTTATAATCCTCATACGTTATGGTTCCTTCAACGAAACCATAGTCATTACGGCTGAGCCCTGCTGGATATTCTGTAAAAAAAGTACTTTTAAGCATTATACATACATCAACATCGCTGCTCGCTTTACCATTTGTATTGTTAGCAAAAGAACCTTGCACAAAAATCTCAATATCTAAATCTTCTAGTTCTTGACTTCCGTCAATAGCAGACTTTATCATGTTGATTGCGTTATTTATTTTTTCTTGTTCTGTTGAACTTGGAGGCAAACACCAACTTTTTAGTTTTGCTTCATCAAAAATCATATTTTCACATCCTTTATATTAATATCCCATTACAATGATCTATTTCATGTTGAATAATTTGTGCGGGCCAGCCAGTAAAGGTTTTTATGCGTGTTTGGAATTCTGCAGTCTGCCACTGAACTTTGATAGTCTTGTACCGTTTGCAAGGACGTGGACTGCCGAGAAGTGAAATACAATCTTCCTCAGTATCATACGGTCCTGATTTTTTGATAATCTCAGGATTAAACATGGTCATATATGTTCCCTCGTTATCAAAAACAATAATACGCTTACGCACACCAATCATATTCGCAGCCATACCAACGCAAGCCTTTCGGTTAGCAATCAGTGTGTCCAATAAATCCTGCGCTACCTGCAAATCTTCTTTTGTTGCCATCTCCGACTTTCTCGCTAGGAAAATCAGGTCGTGTATAAGTTCTCTAACCATTGCATTATAGTCCCTTATAATATTTTTCTATAAGAGCCGCCATCATTTTACGGCGTTCAATTAAAAATGAATCATATGAAGAAACATCCATTGTATCAATATTTTTTGGTATGCAGTTTTCCTCTAAATTACTGGTAAGTTGTTCTATATCAGATATGTTACCAAGTTGAATGTTCTTTGTTGAGCATTGTTGTTTTGCTTTAGAAAAATACACACAGGGTGCATCATCACTGATAGCCTTATTTACTTGCGTATCAAGATAAATGTAGTTCGCAACCTGGTTATACTTTGTCTTATTCTCTACACCATTGTTTTTAAGATAGGCACGAGGAAAAATATGATGAACATCACCAGAAATCGTAACAAGATCCGCTATTTTTGTTCCATTCATAAGCATAGAATTACAATTCAAATTAATCTGGGCGGCAATAAATGTATTAAATGCAGGACTATTCACAGATGATGTTTCAAGATTTTGAGGAAGCGTTATCTTCCAAAAAGTATCTGATAAAGACGAAGCCTCTACATCGGCAAGAAAATTCAAAAAGCCTTTTTCTGCAATACTGCGCATATCCCTATCCATAACAGTTTCGGGTGAACCAATATAGCGAGATGTCAATGTCGACATTACAAACCATTTTTGAACATAGCGCTTAATTTGTGCGTTTGGAATAGTAGGATCTTCCAACAGCATTAAATAGAGCGTATAAGCAAAATCAAGTGTCATTGCAGAGTTTAACAGTTTGTTAGATATAAAACCAGCACCCTTGATAGCCATGATAAATTGGTTGAAATTGTATTCGTTAATAAAATTACGAATTCCTTTTTCAAGCTTTTGATAAGAACTGTCTACAACATCATCACGATATTCTTTTGTTTCAAAATCTCTACCCGAAAGAAGACTAACAAGGTCTGCAAGTTTTCCTCTACGGAATTGGTGCATAAAGGATACGCGAAGCATATCGCCATAGTCCGGATCGTAAATGTCATCATAATCCTTAGCAAGCCACTTGATCTTATCAGCATAATCGGATGACTGGAAATCTTTATCGTGAATCATCTGTGAGTAGAACTCTGGCTTTGATGCAAGATGACAGAAATAATCTACCGTCTTTCTAAGCATATTACCCCCATGCTCAATATCTGAAGCCATTTTTGACATTACGAAATCGGACTGACTAAGAGCTGTTCCTTTGGAATTAATGCGAATAAAAATTTCAGTTACTTCATCGATTTCAAGTGAATGGTCGAGCTCGATAACACCAATCTGACGATTTGCAATACCTTTTAATTCGGTTATCGCTTTATTAACCTCATTAGGCTTAACATCAGAATTATCTTCACAATATTTAATAGCAAAATCAAACGGGTCAAAGTTGTTGTCAAAAATAACAGAAATGTCCGGTATCCATCTTTTGTTTTTCAAATGTGATGCATCCTGAACTTCAAATCTTTTTGTCTTATCGTTGGTTAAGGGGTTAAAGGCAATTTTAATTCTATCAAGATTGAAATCTTCATCAAGAACCTCTTTGCCGGCAATAGCAGCCATTAACGCGGTAATACGTTGTTGACCATCTATTAATACGTGCTTACCGTTTGACACACCGCCATCTTTAGTTTTAACATCCGGATTTTTCCATGTGATTATGTATCCGGTAGGATAACCATTGTACAGAGAGTCAATAAGGTCTCTTACCTGTTTTCTTTTCCAGACAAATGGACGTTGTATTTCCGGAATTACAAATTGTTCTGTTTCAATCAATCCTAATATACCCTTTATAGGATATTGAAGTAATGTGAATTTTTCGCCTGTCATAGTTTAACCCCTTGTTATGATTAGTATTTTATAATTTGTTCATTATTGAAAGCAAACTCTGATAACTGTCAACATCGTGATATTTTACGTTGCCGGTAGAAATTTCATTAAAGAGTTTCTTTGCACAGGAAATCTTTGCTTGCTCGATAGGTCTTAGGCTAAGACTTTCCATTGTACCTTTGGTCTCGGCAATGAAATAGATATGCTTTACAGCACCTTCGTTAAATGCGATTGCCCAGTCGGGAGAGTAGTTGCCAACAGGTGTCGGGATGTGGAAGCCCTTCGGAAGTTTTGCATATACGCAAACTTCATCAGCAGCATCCAAATCTTCTGCAAACCGTCTTTCAATGCTCTTTTCGGCAGAACCATCCGTAAACACATAGTCCTGAATTGCTTTGGTGGCAAGGAACGCCTTATCAAAACTCTGACTGCTCTTCTCGGCGGTAAAGATATCATTATCATAAGTGCCACTTGTCTGGTCGTAAGAAATATGGTCAACTATCATCGTTGCTTTCTGCTCGTTGATGAGTTTAACCACCTTTGAAATGAATTCTTCGGGGTTATGCTTGAACATATAAATCTTATCTTCACGAAGTCCGGATAAAATCTTGGCAACGGTCTTACGGGTTAGCACGGTTCCTTCTGCCACCTTACCGATAAGGTCATATTTAACCCTGCTGGTTTCGGCGTGCTTCAAGGTTTGAGTTCTTGTTTTTGCAGTTTTAAAACTATCACCGCGTTCAACTTCGTGCTCGTTCATTTCGCTCTTCTGCTGACCAATAGAAGTTGTATATTGTAACTGGGATACAAACAACTTGTCGTTGATATGAGCGGTTGCTTTTTTAATAAGTTCTTCACTATCGAACTCAACGGTATATGCGTACTTGTGGTTGATGTAGTTCCAAAGTGTCTGAAATTCCTTCTTGTAGAAGTTGTCATTAAGCGGATTTTCCTTAACCTTGGTCTCGTGACCGTCAGTAAACATATCTTTAAGGATACTTTCATCGAATACCGCCTGAACGAGTTTATGTACGTCTTCTGCCATAGGTGCAAGTTGTGGCGGTAACGGCGCTAATGTACCTGACGCTAAATCAGCACGGTATTTATCGGTGATTTTTCTATCAATATAATCAGCATAGCCATTTGCAAGGAGATATCCTTCAATAATATTAGCGGTCTTGGCGTCAATTTCAGTCTGTACGCCATCAACCTTAACAAACTTGCCTTTGAAATATTCGCTGGTTGCAGCAAGCGGTCTGTCGTAGAGCATTTCTTTGATATCCGACTGCAAATCGGAAACAAAACTCTTGTAACTCTCACTTGCAATAACAGTAAGAATGTTTACGTCGTGTACTGTATCACCACAGGTTTCAGCGTCCATACGATTACCTGCTTGATTTACGCACAAACGAAGTCCACGTCCAACTTCCTGACGCTTCGCAGTATTACTGTCAGAATGCTTCAATGTACAAATCTGGAATACATTTGGGTTGTCCCAACCTTCACGGAGAGCAGAGTGAGAGAATATAAACCTTGTAGGTTCTTCAAAACTCAAAAGTCTCTCCTTGTTTTTAAGAATAAGGTCATAGGCAGAAATATCATCGGAGAACTCACTGCCACGCTTTAACTGGCTGTCAATGCTGCGACCTGTCTTTTTATCAATACTGAAATAACCCCTATGAATAGCAGAAACATCCGCACAGGTCGTTTTAAGATACTTCTGGTAAGCATCATCAAACAACGTGATATGCTCGTTGAGAACGTTCAGGTATTCTTCCTCGAATATCTTTCCATACTCTCCAAGCACTTCATCACCGTTTTCGTCGTACTGACGGTATTTTGCAACTTCGTCAATAAAGAACAGCGACAAAGTCTTAATGCCTTTGTTAAAGAGTTTTTCTTCCTTTTCAAAGTGGGAGATAATTGTTTCTCTGATTTGGATGCGGCGCATATCCTTCTCAGATACGTCGCCAACAACGTCACCAGCGCTGATAACTTCACCGTTGGTAAAAGTTACAGTGCCACGGATGGGATCAATCTCGGAAATAATGTATCCCTTGTACTGCTCCATCTCTTGTGATATGTAGAATAAGTTGTCGCCAACACCAAGGATACGAGTCTCACGGTTGATACTCTTGTTGTATCCTATTTCCAGTTCAATCTTCGCCATAGGCGGTTTTTTGCTTGAAAGAACAATCTGCTCTAAATAGAGATATTTGTCGGTGCCACGGAAGTTCTTAACTTCAAAACCCTTAACCTCAATTTTCTTAACAAGTCGCTTATTAAAAGCGTCAAGGGCGTCAAGAACATACACAAGATTGTGCTGGGTCTTGTGAGTTGCCGAATAGTTAAGACTGAATAACGGGTTAAAGTTTTTGAGTGCCTTCTGGGTAACATCGCCACCCATTTTCTGCGGTTCGTCCAGAATGATAATAGGACGGTTTGCCTTAATAACATCAATAGGACGACGGGAACCGAATTCATCACGCTTTGAATAGATAATTCTTGCTTCCTTACTTTTGCCATCTTCTTTGAGGGAGGAGGCAAATGCTTGAGTATTGATAATCATTACATTGATACCCGAACTGGAAGAGAAATTGTCCAACTGGTTAAGATTCGAACTGTTGTAGATGAAGAAACGTGCCTTCTTGCCGTAATGCTCCATAAAGTGGTCAGCAGTAATCTCGAAGGACTTCTTTACACCCTCACGGATAGCAATAGACGGCACAACAACAATAAACTTGCTCCAACCGTATCTCTTGTTGAGTTCAAACATAGTCTTGATATAAACATAGGTCTTACCGGTACCGGTCTCCATCTCAATATCAAGAGAACATCTGCCAAGCGACTTTACAAGACTATTTGACATTTTTATATTGTTTTTGTTTTGTAATTGCTGAATGTTTTGAAGCAACTGCTCGTCCGATAGTTCCACCAATTCGTTCTTATAACCCGTATCAGATAACAAATCGGCTTCATCTTCATCAAGGCGACTCTTCATTTGAATGCCAACATCCATTTCATTGCCTTCAAAGTCGAGTATCTTTTTTGTTTTACCAACATCACGGCGATAGACTGTTTTCTCATAAAGTCCCTGCCCTGCAAATACACGGGCAACTGCTTCAACAGCATCGGTCTGGTATTGTTGTATTTTAAAATTAAATTTCATTTTGTCAACCTACTTTTTATCTGCCAATCTCTTTGCAGTTTTAGAAGTTTCTTTAATAACTTTTAAATACTCTTCTTCCACAGGTGAAAGATTTTGAACCTGATATTTTTTATACTCCTCGGTTGCTTTTTTAAGTGCTTGTTTATTACTTACTTTTCCTGCGTCAAGCAACAGTTTTTCGCCAGTCGATGTTAGAATTGCATCTAAATGTTCAATATAATCCTTCATATACATAGGATTTTTTCGCATTGCCTGTATTTCAGCAAAATCAAAATATCCTGAAACAAGGTTATTTAACACTTTTAATTCATCAGGGTCAAGATAATTCTTTGCTATTTTTATATCTGCTAAAGTCGGGAAATCTCCCGAAAAATTCGTAAGTCCCATAAAGGGCTTTTCTGAATCGGCTCTTTCATAAATAACTTCTGCTGCTGTATGTCCATGTGCGGCATAGTGTAGTTTGTTCTGAACAATTTTGAAAAATTTTATGGATTCTTCGCTGTTAGGATTATAGTCAACACTTGTGGCATACAAATCCAACACTTGTCTGTACATAACTTTTTCAGAGGAACGAATATCTCTGATACGCTCAAGTAATTCTTTCCAATAGTTTCCTCCGCCGAGTTCTTTAAGTTTATCATCATTCATAGTAAATCCTTTGATGATATACTCTCTGATTCGTTCAGTAGCCCATTTTCTAAAATTGGTTGCTATTACACTTTTAACTCTGTAACCAAGCGAAATAATCATATCAAGATTGTAATATGGTAATTCACGAGTAACTTCTCGGTTTCCCTCCATACGAACCTGTCGGAAATTCTGACAGGTTGCTTTTTCTTCAAGTTCACCGTCTGCATATATGTTTTTTATATGCTCAATGACATTAGTTCTTGATGTTTGAAACAGTTCTGCCATTTGCTGTTGTGTTAACCACACAGTTTCATCTTTCATTTTGACATCAATTTTTGTATTGCCATCATCAGTTTGATATATTATAATTTCGCCTTGATTTTTTTCTAAATCGGTATCAATCATATTTATTCCTCGCTTATGGTTTTGTAGAGAAAATTAAGTTGAAGTTTAGCGTGTATTCTTCTAAATCTGCTGTTGTCATATACACATCTACATTATGATTTATGCTTTTTAGAGCATCTATAAGTTTTATATATTTAGAATAATTATATTGGGAAATATTTTTATAATTAAGCCAAGCATTCCTTTCTTGGTCAATATCATTAAAATTAAAATTCACACCCAAATATATTGCAGATAGGCAATCGAAAGGTAAATATTCATCCTTATAATCCCTAACTGCTATTCTCCATTCTTTCTCGTGCTTCCACTCAATACTTTTGTTAAAATGAACATATTCAGTATTTCGCTTGTTTTCATAGTTTATAGGAGCAATGGCATTTAATATATCCTTGTCTTCCAATAGTGTAGTATCGTATTCTAAACATACTCCAGTATGACTTTTAGCATAATATGCCCACATAGGTATTGAATCTCTACGTTCACTAAAACAGCAAATCTTAATGTTATCATCTTTAATGTTCTTTTTTATTGCCATTCTTTTTTTGAGAATATCATTAAATATTTCTGTTGCGGGTATTTTATCAAATTTTGAATGTTCAATGAAAATTTTGATAGCCTCTTCTAAGTCTATAGTCCATTCTAAGTTTAGTTTACTGATAGATTTACAAGTTTCTACAAAATCAATGTTTCCCCAATATTTTTCAATGTAAGTTCTATTGGTAAGATAAAACCTGCATATTTCTTCAACAGTTGAAGTTATCTTATATGTTTTTGAACCTAAATGATAAGGCACCCAAGTTTCATCGAATGGGTCATTAAATTTATCAGTGGGACTTAAATAAATCCCCTTATTATTAATGGCTTTTGTAGCATATTCAACATTAGATATATAATTATAAATTTTATCAGGTACTTGCGTATGAGGAAAATCATTTACAAATTTCATAGAATTAATCTCCATAATTATAATACCTTCCTTACTGTGTCAGGACTGTATGTAGCGAAGATTTGGTCGAAGTTTGTAGCAACACTATCATTTGCCATAGAACTATCTCTCATTACGAAGTAATAGGGATTCTTCTTGGCAATTTCGGTAATTACATCCTCGGTTACATTATCATCGAAGCAGGCATAAAGGAAACCGTCTGCAACATTAAATACTTTCTTGCCACCGATGATGCTTTCTTCGATTTTGCTGGAAAGAAGCACACCCAGGTCAAGCATAACTTGGAAGAGGAGGTCTTCGGGAGTGCGGTCTTCTTTAATATTATCGGCAAGAGTATCAAAGAGGTTTAATTCATACTCGGCAGGATTGTAGTAAACATCCTTCATATTGGTGCTGTCGAGTTTCAACACACGGAAACCTATATCAAGATTTGCAGTAGTCATAGGACTTTCTTCTTTAATTATAGCACCAGCACGGCGAATACGCTCTTTTCCAATTTCGCAAATGGTGGCAAATTTATTTTGAACATTTCCTGTGTTTTCATCTACCTTTGCAGGTATTTGAACCATTATAAACCTTCTATTTCCACCATCTTCTGCGTTCAATTGCATTACCGCGTGTGCAGTTGTAGCAGACCCAGAAAAGAAATCCAATATCAAAGCATCTTTGGAATTGGAGCAACATTTAATTGTATGCATAACGGCAGGTAATGCTTTGGGGTATGAAAAAACTTCGCGTCCTAAAATTTCATTCAAAACCGATGTTCCGTATTCGCTTGCTGAAAATTTAGAATCAATCCAGATGGATTTCGGCATCTCTCCATCAAGACCACCCCTGAATTTAAAATGCAATTGATATTCGCCCTTTATGCACGAACAGAACAAATCACCGTTTTTAAATAATTCATTAACGCCCTTTTCGTCTCGTCTCCAAATTCTTTTGTTACCTGCATTATCTATTGGGTATATTTCGATAGGCAATTTTTTTGTCGCACTTATTTCATTTGTGTCGGGATTATAGTAAATGGGGAAATATCTCTTCCTCAATGTTCCGTCTGGTTTAATGGCTTCGCTATCTACACCCTGTTTTCTCAAATTGACTTTCACATAATAACTTCCATCAGCATCTTTTTCATAATTATGACTTTTATCTTCTGGTGCAACAGGAAGTTTTTTAATAATCGAATTTGGGGTTTTTCCAAAGAAAATAATATACTCATGAACTTGCGAAATCTTCTTCTGTGTCATTCTTCCTTTTGGATTATTTCTAACAGTTACTACACCCAAATTATTATCTTCGCCATAGATTTCATTCAACAATTTTAGCGTATTCTCTATTTCGTAATCATCTATGGTTACAACGATAATACCATCATCTTTTAGAAGATTTTTTGCGACCTTTAATCTGGTATACATCATATTTAGCCAATCAGTATGATATCTACCATTTGCCTCTGTGTTTTCAACAAGAATATTCCCATCTTCATCCAACTCTTCATTAAGCAACATAAAATCTTCTGCGCTTTGATGGTAGTTGTTTTTATATATCAAATTTTTGCCTGTATTATATGGAGGGTCAATATATATGACATCTATTTTACCGAGATAGGTCTCCTGCAAAGTCTTCAATACTTCAAGATTATCACCCTCTATGTAAAGGTTCTCTGTATTATCGAAGTCAACACTTTCCTCACGGCAAGGACGAAGGGTCTTGGCAATAGGAGCATTGGCGAGCAGAATGGACTTCTTCTTATCGGGCCAAGTAAACTGATAACGTTCTTCGTTACCTTCTACAACGACATCAGATAGTTCCTGTTTGAGCATATCAAAGTCGATGGCATACTCCACTTCACCTTTCTCGTTCTTTCGCTCGGTGATGCAGTTCGGGAATAATTTTCCGATTTTTTCTATATTCTCATCCACCTTGTTTATTGAGTGCATTTTCAATTTATCCATTATTCTCGTCCTCCAATATCTCATTATCAAAATACATATAAGCCATCCTTTGACTAACGGAACGATTTAAAATTGTTTCTACCGTCATATTTGTGTTAATCAATTTGACCATATAGTTAAATTTATAAAAACCATACTTAAGAAGCAACTTTCCTATAAATTCATCAGCAAACGATGAACTAATTATAGAAATATTTTTAAAATCAATACATATCTTATTGTTATATTGACTTCTTTCAAACAAATTTATAACCTTATTCCTCAAACGTTTTCCCGCTTGTCTTGTTCCAAAACCAACGCCTTGTTCTTCAAGTTTAAAAATTATATTATTGCTGTCGTCATCTATCATATTTTCTAAATTTATATCTATTGGTGTATATCCTCCTAACGCTTCAGCTATAGAAACCTCTTCTTTGCAGTTAAAACTTATATCAACTATAGTTGTTCCATTATGTGTATTTAATAACGGTAATTTTTCGAATTTGTTAACAGTTCCATCGCTTTTTAACATCAAAGCACTTCCGTGGGAAGTAATCGTTAATCTTCCTTTATTGTGCTGAACAATATTATAAAGGCCCCACAAACCGTTTCCTTGACCAATCTTTTTATCTCTTGTCTTACCTTCTTGAATCGCAAGTGATATTGCATCAATTGCATTTCTTGGAGTGTATTCGCTATTCATAAAAGAGTTAAATATACCTTGACCATTATCGAAAATGGTCAACAATAAATAATTTGAAGACTTATGGAATATGCCCATAATATATCCTTCTTGAGTCAACGAATGCTGAATAACGTTATCCATAGCTTCATTTAAAGACCATTCAAGACCTTCAATAAGACCTTTTGAACATTCCGTTAGCGCTTGTATCTCGTTACTGAACGAATCAACCAAAAGAGCAACTTCTTCATTTGTACTAAATTTCCATAATTTAGCAAAAGGATATTTTAGAGATTCTTTGTGCTCATTAACATTATAAGGCAAATTAAAATTAGTGTTTCCTAAATAAGTTTTTTTATCAAAATGCATATATATTTTTTTGCCTTGTTGTTTCAAATCATCTATAATTCCTGATATAGGCACACAAGCAGAAGGATAAAAATCATGTGTATTAAAATAAATATCTAATATATCTTCATTTGATAAAGGTTTTAAATTTCTGATAAAATTTGAAACGTCCCTAGGATGATGCATTTTCTGTACAACAATTTCTTTGCTCATTACTATTCCTCGCTTTCAACCTTTTAATTTCCTGTACCAACTCAAATTTCTTCTTAGGTTGTTTTTCGTTCCGTGCCATTCTTTCAAGACGTTCAATCTCTCTGTTCAGTTTGGCTTTTTGCTCATCAGATGCAATCTGCTCGTCAAGAACGCGGCCCTGTTCAATTTCAAATCCACCAATTTGCGTGATTAAATTCACATAAATCGAATCAAGGTTCAGACCGTTAAGAGCAATGGTTGCTTCATCTATGGGTTGCCATTCAGTTTTAAAGAGTTTTGTGTGAAATACCGCGATCTGCACCTCATCCTCATATTCAAGTGCCAATATAACCTTGTTACCAATCAACTTAAATAATCTGATAATGCTACTATCGTTATAATTCTTGCTTTTCATTATAATGCGGAGAACATGAATACTAAACGTATCTTCTCCTGGAGCAACACCAACACTATACTCGGATATTTCGTTTGCTATGTAGATAAAGGAAACATCGGCATCAAATGCCTCTTTTTGTTTCGGATCTAACTGAAACTTCTCATATATGACGGTTTTATTGATTCTCTTATTAACTTCAGTTCTACGTGACAAACCGAGCATATCCTTCTATCCTTTCTTTAAGTTGAAATGCTTATTACCTTATAGGGAATGTTTTCTTGTCTTGCACAATCAATAATATTGCGTGTGCCTGATGATTGGTTGTCCCAGAATGCCACAACAGCGTCGGCGGACTGAACCATCTTTAAGTTCCTTATCGGACCTGCACCTTTATGGTAAATACCCCATTCTGCAGGGAACTGCTCTACCTTATAACCATGTGTGGCGGCATATTGTTCGCCCATACGGTCAGCACCTCTTGCAGTACCGCTTACAATAGTAACATTCTTTTTGCCTTTAAGGAACTTGTCCAGTTCGGCAGATAATCTTTCATAATCACCAAAATTTCTACTACCTGCTACAACAACACGAAATTCCTTATCTTCATCTGCTTTTTTCTCAGAATCTCTTACAACGATAAAGCAGATAAGCTCAAAGTCATCAAGACCTTTGATTTCATTGGACAAGAAGCTGACCTGACCGCCAGACAAGAAGCTATCGATGTCGCTCTCTTCTTTAACTTCAATAATAGAAGCAATAGCGTCACCGAGCAGTTTTGAAAACTCGGTCATATTTCTGCCGTCACGGGTTTCTTTATTAAACTGTTTATACAGTTCGGGAATAGGCTCTGACTTGCCTTTACAAAGAAAACGAACTTTATCGAGCATTTCCTTTGGCGAAAGATGGTCGCACACCACTTCACCGTCATTACGGATATAAACCATATAGAACGGGTGCAGACGGTTCTGATTATTAATATTAACGCTGTTGGTGCGGTTTTTAAGAACATAGATAACACCGGCAGGCATATCGGGTGTCGCCGCAGTAACCGAGTGCAGACCGAAGGGGGTCTTTTCGATATCGGGATGATGCTTTATATATTCCAGAAGGTCAAGACGGAATTCATTCAGTCCCAGGTCCATTATGGAAATGCCTGTTGACATTTCTTCAATATCGACAACTTCATCCTGTAATTTTTTAAGCTGTGCCTTACGATACTCCAACTCGGTCTTTTCTTCATCACTGATGATGTTATCGTCACCCGTTGCAGCCATATTAACAATCTTCATACGGGTTTCAACCTTAGCCTTAAGGTCGATATACTCGTCCAATGTAACATTAGGCCAGAAGTTTACGAGCTGGATAACGCTGTTCTTAGAACCGATACGGTCAATTCGTCCGAAACGCTGGATAATGCGAACAGGGTTCCAGTGAATATCATAGTTAATCAAATAATCGCAGTCCTGCAAGTTCTGACCTTCGGAAATACAGTCGGTAGCAATAAGAATGTCAATATCCACCTTGGGTATTGCTTCAAACAAATCTCTGTCTTTCGATATCGGAGAGAAGCAAGTAAGAACTGTATTCAGGTCGTTGCGAATTCCTGATACTGTGGATTTACCTTCGACTGAACCAGTTATCATAGCAGTCTCTAAACCAAAATTCTTTTTCATATAGACACTGACATTTTCATAAAGGTACTGTGCAGTATCAGCAAACGCAGTAAATATAATAACCTTTTTATTATCATCATTAATCGGGTTTTTAACCTTGTTGGAGAGAACTGAAAGTAGCTCTTGCAACTTACTGTCGTGCTCGGCGGTAATATCTGCAACCATAAGTGTGAGAAGCTCAAGATTTTCTTTATCTTTCACAAGCGACTGACGCCATGACACGTAATCCATATCAGCAAGGTCGATTTTAACCTTCTTGCCAAAGGAGAAAATGTCATCGTTCTGGTCTTCACCGTCAAACTCATCCATATCCGAAATATCGGTGAGCTCAAGATGTTCGGATGTGTGCTGTTCATAGTTATCAATAGTGTCAATAGTATTTCCGATCAAATCCTTAATTCTCGTCATTGTAAGATTGAAGGAATAGACGGAACTCTCCATTCGCTTCATAAGGTTGATTGCAGTAAGACGTTGGATACCTTGTTCACGACCCGCCTGTGTAAGACTTTTATTATCGTCAAACATTTCGGAATATTTTTCCATCTTACCGTCAAGGATATACCGTGACGGTGTATAGATAGAAAGGGTTAATTTCATAAGATGCTCGAAAATTTCATTATAAGTAATAGCGTCGGTTAAGTCAGTAAGGGATGGACGCTTTGATATCGGGGTGAGCCTTGTCGGGAATGTACCGATATCGGTGGTGTCATAATATTTCTGTATATGCTTTCTGGAACGGGCAATAGTAACCGCATCAAGTACTTCAAAAAAGTCGAAATCGAGCATCTTAAGAAGTTTCTCAGTGGTACGGTATTCAGGCGCCCAACTGCTCCAAACATTAAATGAACGCTGAGCATTCTTGAATATATCGTCAATAGAACGATTGGTATTAAGTTTGCCGTCTATCAGCTCGGTATTACCTTCGTAAGCCAAAGCAATTTGGTTTTTAAGGTCATTAAAGCGGTTGTTAACAGGTGTAGCCGAAAGCATAAGAACCTTAGTTTTAACACCCTTGCGGATAACCTTGTTAAGCAATCTGAGATAACGGTTTTCTTTCTCGTTATCCTCACCAGAGAGCTTACCGCCGTTACGGAAGTTATGGCTTTCATCAATAACAACAAGGTCATAGTTGCCCCAGTTGATACGCCCTAAATCCAGTCCGTTTGAATGACCGTGTGTACGGTTAAGATCGGTATGATAAAGAACGTCATAGCGTAATCTATCACTGGCGATGGGGTTATTTATATAGTTGTCTTTATATGTATTCCAGTTGTTAGTGAGCTTCTTGGGGCAAAGCACGAGCACCGACTTGTTGCGGTTCTCGTAATACTTTACAACGGCAAGTGCAGTGAACGTTTTACCGAGACCGACGCTGTCAGCAAGAATACAACCGTTATACTTTTCAAGCTTGTTGATAATAGCAAGAACAGCATCTTTTTGGAAGTTGTAAAGCATATTCCAAATCTTGCTATCCTTAAATCCCGTTGCCTCGTTCGGAAGCACATCCTCGGAGATATCTTCAAGGAATTCATTGAAGATGTTGTACAGGGTTACAAAGTATATAAAATCAGGAGAATTTTCGTTATAAGCGGTTGTAATATTATCAATTACTTCATCAGTAACTTCTTGGAGTAATTTCTTATCATTCCAAATTTCGTTAAAATCTCGGATAAGGGTTTGACCTAACGCTTGGTCCTTTACGATAGTGGTAGTAATAATATTTCCCTTTTCACAACCGAGTTCAACGGAGGTGAAATTATTTATCGGGGTATAACCAATATCATCAACAACAAGCATACCTTGTATGGATTTGTCGCTAATATTAGATTTAAACTTAACTTTATCCTTTATCCACTCGGCACATTCTTTTGCGATTGCCTTCTGGGTAAGTTCGTTACGAAGTTTTACTTCAAATTCGGTGCCGTATAAACTGCGTTCACGGTTTAGTCGAGGAATATAAAATTCTCTCTTTTCTTTCTTCGCCTTCTCGGTTATAAATGTGGGCGAAGTGAAAATAAAGCGCAGTTCATCAATGCCTTGCAATTCATCCTTAAGTGCTTGGAAAGCATAAATAGAGAAACAAGCAGCCGCAATGGACAGTTTGCTTCCTTCTTTTATTACGACGGACAGGTCGTCCCGTAAGGTTTTGCCGGTATTATTTATAACTTCCACAATAATTCTCCTGACTTAATTTTAAACTACTATCTGTACCATAATACAAACCTTAAATTAGTTTTCAGAATTATTTGGAATAATCTCCATAATATCTTCTATTGAACAGTCAAGAGCGCTGCAAATACGAACCAATACATCGGTTGTGATATTGTCACCACGGTTCATTTTGCCGATAGTATAGGTGCTTATATTTGCCATTTGGCACAGGTCTTTTTTCTTCAAGTCCCTGTCAATAAGAAGTTTCCATAGTCTTTTGTAAGATGCAGCCATAACGGTTCTCCTCACATAAATAATATTACTCGACTATTATATCATAAATCCAAAGACTTCGTCTTTGTAAACGGCAAAGCCGTTGCCGTACCGCAGTACGGCGGATTTAATGATACAATGTTTTTAAACGAAAACGTTAGTTTTCAAATGCCTTTGGCATTTCGGCGGCGTTCCACCGCAGTCGGTTTAAAGTTATTATATCATAAATTTACGACATATTCAATCGTTTTTCGCTAAAAATAGAGAGAACGCAACATTTATATTTCTTGCTATTGTTTTAGGAAAGAAAAGAAAGAATTATTATTTAATCGGAAGCGAAAAAATGTATCAACCGTTTTTACCCTTATTGAAAATTCTTTGAAATTAAATGGGATATGAAATACCGCCTCACTTTTAACGGTGTGGAGTGAACCCCAAAGTTTAGACAAAATTAAATATTAAATTGTTTGTGAATGAG
>OJMI01001082.1_pt1 | contig 32172 bp, 48 predicted proteins | sample 1597131 | NCBI WGS metagenome assembly OJMI01 (sample SAMEA2452116, study PRJEB22498) | human gut metagenome | reverse complement strand
CAGCTCCGTTTGTGAAACGGCGTCAATGTTTGTTCTGGCCTGTTGCTTTTGTTCGTCTGTCAGGGTTTGAGCTGTAACCTTGACCGTTTCAGACAGAGTGTTGGCCGCTTGTTCTGCGTAATACTTCGCTGAGTATTCAGTTCCGTCTACTGTCTGATCTGGGTCTTCTTCACTACCCATCCAAGTCGCCCAGCGCTCTGCGTTTTGCTCAGAAATCGCAGAGTTCGCCATGCTCGTGGATGCCGATTGTGAAGAGTTTTCTGCGCTTGTTGCATATTGTTGTGCTTGTGAAACGGCTTGATTAATACGTTCTTCTGCCGCGCTTGTATCTAAAACCGCTTGTTGTGCGGTTGTTTTAGCCTCGTTTGCTGTATTAATAGCCGTTTGTGAATCTTGAATAGCTTGATCAGATTTTGTATTTGCACTATTAGCCGTACTTACTGCGCTTTGAGATTGAGAAACGGCTGTCGATACATTTTGAGATAGTTGCGATACTTCAGTTGAAAGATCGGCAACATCGTCTCTGGCTTGATTTGCCGTTGTAATAGCCGTAGTGGAATTTTGTAGTGCCGTATTGGCAGTCGATACGGCTTGATCGACTTTTTGTTCAGAAACAACGGATTGATTAACGGCTTGTTGCGCTAAATTTCCAACGTCATTAATTGCGTCTTCTGTCTGTGTTAAAAACGACAACCCGTCAATTTCTCCAGTTGTTTTGCAAACATAATGAAAATCAAAAGATTTCGTTTCAGGCATTTTAATTTCTTTTATTCTGGCAATTTCACAAAGTAAGCTAATTTGTAGCGAACGCCGGTTGTAGTTGTTCCACTCCCGGTACTGCTATTTCTTACTCGAATATATGGTGTAACCACGGCGCTGCGTGGCTGAACGTTTTCGGAAGTCCCGAAGATAGAATTTCCAGATGACAACTTAAATTCGACATTTGCACCAGTACCGCTTGAGCTTTTACCTCGAACGGCTATATGAGATTTCTTAGTAAAACATCCATCGATTGTTCCATACGAAATACAACTAAAGTGACCCGTTGCATCAGGTAGACCGTCCTCAAGCATTGTCCCGAGGTCGTTTGAAGATGTCATTTTTAACCATCGACCGCCTAGCGCTGGGGTTAAGAAATTTCCTTCACTTCCAGTGCCCCAGGTCGTCCCTAACGAGCTATAAGCGTCCTGATACTGCGAAATAGATAAAGTTTGTTGTGCTGTCCCTAGTACATAATCGCCATTGTTATCAGTCAAGTCCCCAGCCATCAAGAGAATTGCCCCAACAGGCAAGCCCGATGTAGAAACGGTTACTCCGCCAGACGAACCGCCGGCGTCTTGAGTGTTACTACCTTCAATTGATTTCCCTAACAAATTAGGAACGGTGCCGCCTTGTCCATCGCTTCCGCCGTCGGCCAAAACCCAACCCTCATCGGCTTGTGTTTTGCCCCAAAAGATCGGGCGTCGACCGTCAGAACCACCCAGAGTGACGTTCGCAAAAGGAACGCAAGCACCAGCCGGAACGTTGGCGTCCATGTTCTTCCAGACCGTTGCGTCTGTGCCCGGGGTCTTTAAAGCGCTTGAAGGGCCGTTCGCTTGCAAGGCGCGATACTTCACGCCTTGGTACATGACTTCATTTCCGACCTCGTAGTCATAATTGGGCGAATAGTTAAACAGACCGCCTTGCTGAATCCAAACTAAGTAAGCCGAGAGAGAAAATGCAAGCGAGTTAAAATCTTCCCTTTTTGGGGGAATTCCACCTTCATTAATGGGAAGTGCGTTTACAGATCCCCAACCTAATTCTTGACTTAATCGTCCTGTTCCTGCCTCCTGTGCCGTAACAGGGAGCGGATTTCGATCACCGTCTTGAGCGATTGGGCGATCTAATAAAAATTTAGGGTATTTTGAAGTAGGCATAAAAAAAGCGCCCGTTTAAAGGCGCTCCTCATTAGTTATTGTTGATTTAATTATTTTCTTTTGGTCGGTAAAGCTAATTGTTCATCTTTCCAACCTCTGTAAATTCTTGATTTTATAGTGTGATAAGCGATTCCAGTCTCATCAGAAATTTGCGCTATTGTAAGCATCTTCCCTCGAAAAGAAACTCTGTGATTGCTTCTTTTATTGTTGTTTTGAATCTTTTGATTTACCCACCGACAGTTTGAAGGACAATAATCTGAGTTATTATCAATTCTATCTAGGGTAAGTCGTTTCCCTTCAATAAAACCATTACCAAAGGCCCAACGTTTAAAATTTTCGTATGATAGCAACCACTCGTCACAAACTTTTATTCCTCTCCCTCCATAATTTTCATACTCAATAAATTTTGGCCTTGTGCATCTTGATATCATTGCTCCCCAACGTTGATAAAGTTCTGTACGTAATTTTCGTTTTGAATCTCCGTGTTTTGTAATTGCTTTAATTATTTGATCTCGCTGATAGCATCCGCAAGATTGCGTGTGCCCATTTTTCAATCTATAAGCAACTACTTTCACAAGATTCCCGCAATCACATTTGCACTGCCAAAGAACTTCACCTTTTTTGTTATGTCCATCACGATAGAGAGCGGTAAGTCTCCCAAATTTTTGATTAGTTAAATCAAGAGCTTTAGGCATATTCTTACAGTTATATGGTTATAATGCACCATTATAAACCAAACCGTTTCGGAGGTATATTTTAAAAGTCTCCGATTGTTCTACCGGGATTGAAAACGCCCTGTTCGAACGGGTGAAGTTCCTGACCGTCAAACCCAAAAATCTGCTCGTCGGGGTAAATGATCAAAAAGTTCGTCAGGACGCCTGCGGGGCGGTTTAAAAGTCCGTACGTTCCTAAAATCTGTGCTTGTAGTTCTTCTATGTCGCCGATAACGACGATGCTCTGGATGCTCATCGTCTGATAGTCAACAACGAAAACCCGCGTCGAAGTGAGCGTCGAAAGCATTTTGTTCATGGTCGCGGCAGTGCTATCGCTGACATTGCAGACGGCGCGATACATGATCAAGAATCGGTAGTAGTCATCATCAAAGCGAACATACTGTCCGTTCACTTCGAAGTAACGGCTGACGCCCACGCGCTCACCCCACCAGTCAAGAAAAACACCCCCCGCCGTCTGTACGTCGGCAATTACGGAGTGAATCTGATCGAGCTGATCGCTTGCGTCCATTTCACCGTGAAAAACCTGAGCGAGTTTTGAGAGTTTGGGGACGCCTGAAAACTGCGACTGCATAGCAATCGAAGCCTTCGACTTGACGTTCCCCATGCCTTTTACGTCGTTCACGCTCAGGAAGTTTTGCCATGTCTGCGTGTCGCTCATGATTAGCTCTCAAAAATGATTGAAACGTCGTCCTCTGTCAGCGTCGGCGAGACGTTGGCTGGGACTTCGATCAGGTTCGCAAAAGCGCCGTTATTGAGTGAAATTTGGATATTGTTGATAGGCGTATCGGTTACGCTCTGAATCGCTTGATAGAACCGTGAAGCGTAAACAGTCGAAGCGAGGGTAACTCTCGGGTTCTTCAATTCGCCGAGGAAGTCTTTCACGACAGCTTGTTTGATTTCGTTCTGCAAGTCGGCGTTCAAACCATCGGCATAGAACGTTACTTTGACTTTGAACGTCTGTGCGGTCGGGCGAATTATTTTGTACGTATAGACAGCGTTGAAGTGTTCTGTGTCGATATACGTCACTTCGGTATCGCCGTTTGTCGCACAACCCGCGCTTTTACGTCTGAAAATCGTTTCCGCGATTGCATCATCGTCTCCGCCCACAATGCAGACGGCAATCGAATGAGCGACTAGCTGAACGCTGTACTGCGTTTGAGGCTGATTGCTGTAATTTTCCAAAACAACGCAATCCAAAACGCCATCTAAGTCGCTCAGGTTCGATTGAATATTGGCGACCGTCCCGTTGGCATTGATCGCATAGCTTTCTTTCATGCGTGAGATGAGTTCGCCGTCAGGTTCTAGGTCTCGCCCTGTAACCCCGGCGGTGGGATTGTTCACGCTATCCCAACCCGCAATAACGGTCACAATGCTATTCACCGTGTTCGCGCCGATTTCAATGTTCCCGTGTTCCACCGTGTCGAACGTCGTCTCAACCGAGCCATTGTCGCCAATCGTCGCGCCCATTGTCGCTGAGTGACGCAGTTGATTGCCTTGCGTGTCTTGAACAATCGCACCGTAAGGAATAACCGTTCCTTTCAGCCCTGTGCAGATACAAGTCACAACGGTAGGCTCGGAAGTTTTGCGTGTCAGACCGTACAAACGGGCGATAGCGTCAAGGAAAACGCCTGTCGCGGTGTCTGGTGAGAATTGATTCGCTAGAAACGCTACTTCGGCGTTTTTCGATTCTTTCTCAGCCGTGAAAAGATCAATGACTTGTCCAAGGGGCGACGCAGGGTCAACGTTTGGGAGCGGAGCGTCAGGGTTCGTTGTCAGCGCTTCTTGAACGCCCTCGGCTAAGTCCTCGCGTACTTCCTGCGTGTCTGGGACGACGACCCCGGTATCGGGATTAAAAACTACTTCTGCCATTGCCGTAAACCGTATTTAAATTCACAACGCCGTGAAGCGTTCGTGTTTTTTGATCGAGTTCTGTAATTTCGATGGATTGAACGGAAAGAACGCCGTCAACGCTTAATGCCGCGTTGCGAAGCCGAGACATAAGCACCGATTCTTGAATCTTTTGCCCGAGCTGATCGGTGAACCAGTCAATCCCTTCGTCGTATCGAAAATAGGCGTCATGTAAGAAAAGACGACATTCGTTTGCAACGTTCTGACAAACGGCTTCGACGCCCGTAAGCATTTTTGGATTGCCGTTGCCGTCAAGCACCAAATCCCAGTTTTCGTCTAGTGCCCAAGTGTTTGCTGTGTGCTGTGGCATTTTCTAACCTCATTTCGGCGTTGACGTTGTACTTCCGCCACTTTCCACGCCACCGTGAACGTGAGACTTCAAGCTGATGTCGTCGGCTGAAACGTCGCCATTGCTCACGGCAAAATTTCCATCCACCGTCGCACCGCTTCCACCCGAAATAACCATGCCCCCTTGCCCCGTAATCAAGCCCGTGACGGTTAGTTTCCCGTCGACGTTCGTATCGGGAGCTGTGATATTGACGGACTGTGTAGCGTTGACTGTGGCGGTATCGCAATTGACGGTGATCGTTGGCGATGTGTGTTTCGTGGACGTGGGAGCAATAATCGTTATGTCGCCCGTATCCTCTATGCGTATGTAGGTCGTTGGCTTTTGTCCCCAAAAACCCCCGATATAAAACCCGTCTGACATATCGAAGCAACGGAAAGAGCCGGGCTGAACGGGCTGATTGCCACCGCTTAACGTCGAAACGTCCTGCTGTGCAAAGACCGCCAACCCGATGTCGCCGGGCTTTGGGTCGCAGATAATCGCGGCCGTCCCGTGCTGATACCTAAACCATCGGAGCTTAGGAATCGAGACAGACGGAAGAGCGTTCCCATCGGCGTCACGCTGACAGATCAAGGGCGTAGCACTTAAGTAAGTCGCTCCGCTTGCGTCCGCGGGGCGCTCAATAGCGTCCACTCTGACGGGGATGGCCGTATTGATCATGCCCTTGATGGTCGACTGAATCATGAAGTCGAGCGCGTTAAAGTTGCTCGTGCCAGTGAAGCCGTTGATATTTTTGCGAAGTTCAGACATTAGAAATTGAACATTGCTTCAAAGTTTGTACGCCAAGCGCTACCGCCCGGGTTGTTCACGCTGAGTTCGTGAGAGAGTTTGACAATGCGCCAATCGCCTGTCGCGCCCGGGATAATGCTTTCAACATGAACCAACGCAGCCAGTCTTAGATCAGGTCGGAAGTAAGTCGAGACATTCAGCCCTGTGTTCGTGAAGGTCGGATATCCGATCATTCCCGTGTCGACTGAGACGACTGGAACGCCGCCCAAAGCCTTGCGCGAACCTCCGCTAGGAAGCAGAACCACTTCGTCATCGTCAATCAAAAGTTCAGCCCCGACCTGTGTTGCGATTGTTCGCATTTTCGTCACAGGATCGCCTGAGACAGTCATGTCTTTAACCATTGCCGTCACGCCTTCGTTGCTGAACGAATAATTGGCCTGTTTGGCGAGAGATTCGATCAGACTTGAAGCTGACTGCTCACCGACGACGCTACGGGGTGGGTCTGGCATTAAAACGGGATAAGCACCTGTCTGAGCCTGTATCTTTAAAACCTTTCCGCCATTTAGGTCGGCATAGGCAAGTGTGATTTCGCCCTTGAAAACGCTTTGAAGTGTCGTCCCCTGTTCGCCCGCCAGAATTTCGATGAAGTTCCAATCGTTACGCAACGGTTGAAACGACAGCGTTGTGAGTTTGGCCATCGTCTCGATGGTTAGCCCGTAGATGTCAACGGTCGCCTTGGCAAACTCCGCACCCCCGGTCTTTTCAATCGTCGTATGAATGGCGCAATTCTCAAAAACGTACTGGTTATTCGCCCCGCCCTTCCGAAGCGTGATAATCACGCTTAACGACTTTTTAGAGTATGTATTTGTCGGCATACTGACGAGCTTCTTCTGCGGTCAAATAAACGAGGATGTAACGGCTTTCAAACTCTTTGTAATTCGGTCGACTTTTGCCCTTTGTGTCGACAAAGATCAAGCGCCCAGAAAACTTAGTCGTCGAGAACGGAGGGAGCGGCGAGCGATCACGACACGCCACCCCGTCACAGACTTTTTCCTGATCTACTTCAAGCGTCAAATAAACCCATTGCCCGTTTTGGCGTAGGGTAATCACGCAGTTTTGATCGTCGAGAACGCAAGAGCTTTGCTGATTCGGGTTTGTAGAAAGTGGGATTTTTTGCATTATCCAAGACCAAAAAGATCAGCTAAGACAGAGGGCTGTTTTCGCCCTTCGTCGACCTTGGGGGCGCTTGTCGGATTTCGTGGCGAGTATTGGGCCGTTCGCACTGTGATTTGAGCGTCGACAATTTCCCGAAAGTTCACCGTAACGGCAAAGCTATTTGCCCCGTTCGTTGCTGAACGACTGCCTGAGTAGCCGACGACGGTCATGTTTTCATGCACGCGCTCTGGCGTGACAATTTTGAAAACTTCGGTGTTTTTAACCGCTGAATCCAAGATGTCCATCGCGGCGTTTTGCTTTGTGTAGTCGCCCCTGAAAAGCAGGACAAGCGTCAGTTCGTTTGGCAGGGGTACTTTGTCGTAAGCGTAGATTCTGCCTTCTTCTTGCGGTTCGGTCGGGACATCGGCTTGAGCGCTGTTATCAACATTGTCAATCCCGTCGTACTCGCAAAGCGGCTGATCGTACTGATTCAGCACCGCCCAACGGTCTGTATGAAATAACGGCATAAGCTACCCCTTTTGGACGACGCCCGTTTGCTTATTCGTGATCATGTTGTTTGCGTTATTGATCGCGTTGCGTGTTTGATTGCCCACCGCTTCGCCGACCTTTTGCGGGTCTGCCGGCGTCGTGATGTAGGCTTGAACCTGAACACTTGAGTTATTGTTTGTCGTCGAGCTGGGCGAAGCTGTCGCCATCTGTGCGGTCAGTCCTTGAGCGGCGGGGGAAAGAACACCGCCCGCATTGTTTTGCTTTTCTTCACCCCCACCGCCAAAGATTCCGCCGAAGAAGTTACCAACGCCGTCAAACCAACCGCTGATCGCGTCTTTGATCTGAGTTCCAAAGTTCGTGAAGTATTTAAGAACGCTTGTAAACCAGTCGACAACAATCTGCTTCGCTTTCTCAAAAGCGCTCGTGATCGCATCGACTAGAACGCCTGTAACACTAGGTGCGCCCGTGAAGAAGGCATAAATATCCTCAATGACGGCTATTAAAGCAGTCGCCCCGAGAATAACCGCCCCTAGAGGATTTGAAGCGAAAAGAACCCAAAGCGCGCGCGTGGCTTTTGCCAAACCCGTGACGCCCTTCGTGATTGCACCTACCATCGTGACGGCTTTTGTGGCGCTCATTAAGAACGAACCACCAAGAACCGTCGCCAGTCCCAAGAAAGCCATTTTTAAGAAGCGAGAGTGTTCGGTCGCAAACTTGACGACTTTATCCAACGCTTTAATAAATAGCTCCAAGGGCGGGAGAACGAACATTATGATGACGTTACCGAGTACTTTGACTTGATCGGTAAAACGTCGCCATAGAACGTTAAACTCTTTAGCTCGTCTGGCTTGTTCTTCTGTGATCGCCAGACCTTTGTACGCTTCGGCAGCTTCGCTTGCGGCCCCCTTGTACTTGATGAACACGGCGGCGGCTTCATTGCTCAGGCCGATGTTCTGCAAGTAAAAGGCGGCTTGGCGGTTGCTCATGCCTTCGATGTGCTTGCCGAGATTGAAGAACGACTGAGCTGATCTGCCCATGCCGTTTGTCCAATTCTCAAGCGCCGATTCGAAGGCTTCCGCACTGCCGCCCGCGTCTCGGTTCGCCTTCGCCCACATATCAATCTTTTGGACGTTGACACCGATACGGTCGGATAGGTCGGAGAGACGTTCACCGCCCTCGCTGAACGATTGCCAGATTTGCGCGCCGGCAAAAGCCCCGAGCAACGGAGCGATAAAGCCGGAGATGGCATTTTTCAGAACGACCGCGCGCTTGCGTACTGATTCAAACGAGCGCCCCATAACGAGGGAGGCTTTTTGCGAAGCCGTGCCCGTTTTGAGGATTTCAGCGGCGACCTCGTTTGAAACGTTGCCCGCCAACAAGCCCCAGTTTGAAAACTCTTGGGCGATCTGGGCAACGGGTTTCCCGGCTTCCATCGCCTTGCGCTCGAAAGCGTTTAGCGCTTGTTCGGCTTGTTCCAGACCTCGGTCAAAGTCCTTGGGGTCGACTTCAAGAGAAATAAGCAAACTGTCGATGATATTAGCGGCCATTTTTAGCGTCTTGTTTGGCAAGGAAAGAACCGAGCCATTGATGGTAGTTTTTGACGGTCAAAATTTCGTCTAGTTGATACGCTTCTTCGAGTGTGATTGAGTTTTTGAGTTCGACTAAACTGGCGAGATTCGCTTCGATTAAACGAGCGCACATCGGAGGGACGTTCACATAAGAAGCCGTCCCCCTGATTTTCATGCAATCGGTTAAATAACTCCCCCAAAAAGGGAGTTCCAAGCGTCGCCATCTTGAAAAAAACTGAAATTCAGTTTTGCGGATTCAAGACGTAAGCGCAGGATGGTGAGCGGAGACTGAATCAAACCGCAAGACGATTCCGTGAGCTGAATCGCTTGCTCGCCATTAAGCAAAGAGCAACACGCAAGCAATTCGTCAAGCAACGGTTTGGCGGTTTTGTAGTCCAGATTTGCAATCGCGCCGATCAGTTTCCCGTGATCTTTTCGAATATCCGAAAGACTGAAATTAGAACCGAGACCGCTACCCAGAGCCAAGACGGCTCGAATCAACCATTGCTCGGCCTTGTAAGCCCCCATGAACTTAATCCGAACCTTGATCATGCGATCAGTTCCGTCCTCGTTCTTGCCGTCTTTCAATTCGAGAATTGTTTCGGTCATATTAGATCAAGTCCTCGAAGTCAAAGCCCCACGTTGTAGGTTGCAAAGTACGTTGTGCGCTAGGCATCGTCGGAGCATTGCGAAGCGCGCCGTTGATATAGGTTCGTGTCTGTCCCAAAGCAGGATAGTTCACCGTCAGCGTGATCGCATACGGACGATTGTTCGCTTGCATAGCGTCTCGAATCATGAAGAGATAGGGAGCGCTAGGCGAGGACGCTTCGAGGGTGATCGTGACGGGATACACGTTCTTAATGACACCGCTCACCATCTTTCCGTCGATTCCGCGACGGTTTTCTGTGACGTCCACATTGTCAGCGGCAAAAGCGGCGTCCGTTCCGAACATTTCAAGGGCAATGCCTTGCGGGAACAATTCTTCACAAGCGAGGATGTACTCCGCATCGGCTGAGGTTACATTACGATTTTCAGGCATTTTTTATTCCTAAAAAGAAAACCCCGAGTTTTTAGGCTCGGGGCTGTGTGTTAGATGACAGAGACAATTTCGCAGTCCATGCTTTGAACGCTTCCGGCGTAGGCGTAGTACAACGTCAGGACGGCTCGACCACGAGTAGTGGCGCGTTCTTCGGCTGTTGGTAAGGTAATGCGATACCAATACCCGCGACTGAAAAGATCGCTTGCGGCTTGATCGTCGCCTGTTTCTTCAAGAATCTGCGCTTTTTGTGCTTCGTTCAATTCGAGAGATTTATCAATGACGCCGACATTCTGTGCTTCATTGATCGGGTCTTTAATCCACCCGTCCATGATCGCCTTACCTCGCTTGTTAGACGGAACACGCAAAACACGCTTAAATCCGTCCATGCAAGAGCGTTGGATTTTGTTTCTCAGCCAGATAGCGCCGTAAAGCACGTCAATGAAGCCGTAGTGAGTGTTGGCAAGCATACCCTGAGCAAACATATTGAACTGAGCGTTACGCGTGGCAAACTCGCCGAAGTAGTTACAACGGATAGATTCGAGGGCGTTGGCTTCCTGTTCGTCCGTGACGGTCGGGGTTAAACCGCTCGCGCTCTTGCCGAACCACGTCAGCATACCTTGAGATCGTTGCCAGTTGATTGCCGCGCCCACAGCCAAGGCGAAGGCCGACAAAATGTAATCGCCCTTGACGTAGCCGTTCGTGAGATAGTTCACGTTCTGAGCGGCTCGGGTGCTTCCCTGCGTTTGTTGATTGCCGAGGTTCTTGTCAGTCGACCATGCGATGTAGCAATAATCCTCGTCAATGTCAGACCAAGACGAATAGGCTTGATCTTCTTCGAGCGTTGCTTCCCACAACGTCGTGAAGCCGACCCAGTTACGCGTGACCTTGCAGATCGCGTCAAGGTTCTGGGCTTCGGTCATGGAGTCCGCGCCTTGAGACAATACCGCACCTTCGTCTTGCGCCAAACCAAGAGTGGCGCTTACGTCCGTTCCGCTGTCTGGCGACGTGGCATAAGTGATTGTGCTTTCCGTGCCTGTCGTTTCGCTCGTGAAAATAAAAGCGTTCAGGTTGCTGTCATAAGCCCCCGTGACGCCCGTAATAGCGGTGGCGATCTTTGTCGCGGCGTCGCTTAATGAGGTTGCGGTGGACAAGTCCAAAGACGCAACGGTCTTTTCAGTACCGTCGACCGTGATCTTAAATGCACCGTCCGTGATTTTCTTGATACCTGCCAAGTCGACCGTCAACGGTGCGGATTGAATCCAAGCGGCGCAATCTTCGGCAACACGGCGACCAATGACTAAAGTTTTAACGGAGGTTTGAGCGTTGTCGAAGCCCTTGAAGTATTGAGCGGCGAACGCATACTCGTCAGATTCAGGGCCGAATTGTTCAGATACAGCCTGAGCCGTATAGAACATCATGGCAATCGAATCGGTTGAAATAAGCGGGTTTTTCGTCAGCAACAATCCGTTCGTTTCCAAGTCGGCGCTACCACCGGCTAGAACACGCTGAGACATTGCGACGATGTGTTTAGCACCAATCGGCATTTTTAAAAGTCCTTGAGGTTAAAAAAGAGTTAAGCGGGAGGAAAACGAACGTCGACGTTGTGAACGTCAACATCCAACGCGTCGACAAACGGTTGATCGAGCTGAACGGTGCGCCAGTACCCAAGGCGAAGAACTAAACGCCATCGGGTTTGGTACTGTGCTTCGTCCAAAATGGCGGTCAGGTTCTGCACGTTGTCGGCGTACTGGCAATCAATGTCGTACTTCGCGAATAAATCAACGCCCGCAAAAGAGCGGGCGACTGTTTCGAGGGTTTGCGCACGGGACGCGGCGTCAAATAAATTTCTTGAGTAGCAATCTATCTGCACGTCGAGGTCTACGTATTCTTTGAGACGCACAACCTCGTCGCCTGTTTTGTCGTATTCCTGAACAGTCGTCCCTCGTCTGGTTCGGCTGATCGGCTGAATAACGCAAAAGTCCTGTTTGTCCTTCGGGGGCGTGATGTTGCGTTCAAAGCCATTGATTACGTGATTACTGTCAGCCAGCGCAGGCGTGGCAAAGGTCATGACGAAGTCGACGAGCGCAGGGATAATATTAGGTGTTGTCGCAGTCGTCGCCATAGTCGGCCTCGCTCGGAATAATCGTTATGTTCGGGGGCTCGGTCTGCAAAGTGCATTGAAGCGAGACCCAGCCCGAGAGTGAAAAATCTTCGAGAATTGCATTAACAAACCACCAATTGCCCTTGGCGTCTTTGAAGTAGTCACCCGTTCGCCCTAGGGGGCGAAATTCGCCCCATGGCGTCGCTTTCGTACCTACGTCGCTATAGAGATATACCCTGCGGACAATCGACGTGATATTGAGAGCCTCTAACGCTTGGAGCTGATCCGTCGTGAGGCTCTGAAACTGCGCTCGGACGTTGGGTACTTCGTTAAACGTCTGAACGAAATCGCCTCGCTCCGTGCGTGTGCTCTCACCCGTCGACTGGTATAGCGTTACCGTAATGTCGGGATGTAGGGCGGTAATGACGCCTCGAACAACTTTGTGTAAGTTAATCATTTGACTTTGTAAGCAATGGACTTAATGAGCGAACCTGTGTCGATTAAGATCGCAGACGGTTTCGGGCGTCCTTTTCGCTCTTTGTTTTTGATTGTTTGAGGTTTTAGAGGCTTGAAATTGCCCTCGGCAATGGTTGCCTTTACGTCACCCGTGGCGGCGTTTCCTACGGCGTTTAAAGCGGTTTGAAGGTCATTACCTCGGTTTTTGAGTTGTGCGATTAAGAGCCGCTCCCAGTCCTTCGAGTGTTTCTTCATCGTGTTCTTGAGAAACGGACGAGCTGGAATGCGATCAGTTCCAAATTCATTAGCCGCCGCATAGGGCGCAACCTTTACGCTTTTTTTTGTATTTCCGTCGTCAACGTCAGCCGTGGCTTCTTCGTGCACGCCGATTGTGAGTAGGCGAGAACGTCGCCCGATCTGCGCACGGAGCTTCTTAATACCTATCGTGCTGACGGAGGTTTTAACGCCGCTCGACATTAGCCACCCATATAAAAATGTTCGACTCCGAAATAGATCGGCCCGGAGGCGTAACGCTGAAGAATCTGCCACGCCTGAGCACCACACTTCGTGCTCATCCAATAAGCGGGATCGTTTGCGTCGCCTAGGCTTCTAAAACCTGCGCTTACGCTACCTTCGGTTGCGTTCGTAACCGGACCAGTTTGTGCGTCATCCCAAAGAAGGTTCTGCGTAGCGATGTGGCACGTGATGAGATCGAGCACAACCGCACGGGTGAGCACTGGGGGTGTCGCTTCGGGGTCGTAAGGGATCGGACTGTCGTCGTCATTGCCGATCAGCTCAACGGCCAGATTGAACTCATTTTCTAGAGCTTCGTCGGGATACCGCACCTCGTCCATGAAGGCGGGGTGAGCGAGACGGAATTTGTCGGGATCAAAAACAACGACAGCCATTTTGTTTACTCGTCTTGTTCTGTTTCAGTTTGCGTCGGATCGATCGGATCGTTACCGGCCTTTTCGTCGGCATGATCAATGGCGTAGTTCACAGCCTTGGATTCGCTCTTCATTTCCTTGATCTTTCCAGACCTAAACCAAGCCCCATGCGATTGCATTTTTTCCTTCTTGACTTGTTCCCAGAGATCACGGTCAACGATAGTCATACCGTAACCACCGGCGGGCAATGCACCACCTTGAGCGTTGGCCAAATAAACGGCGTTACCGTTCAAAGTGACGGTCTTGCCGTTACGAAGGCGGAAGGTCTGGGAGAGACGAGAGCGGAAAAGGACAATGACGGTTTCGTTTGTCTGTGCGACAGAACCGATGTTCACAGTTGCGCCTGATACGCTCACGGTCTTAACTTTCGGGGCGTACGGGGCGCGCACTTGTTTGGTTTTCTTACTTGCGGGCATGAGTTGAAATCCTTTTAGAGAATAAAAAAGGGGCGGAGCTGTGAAGCCCCACCCCAACGGTCACCAAGGTAAGGTGTTTAGTCACCGCTCTTTTGAATACCCGTCATCGTTGCCACGGCAAACGGACGGAAAATCAAAGCGCCGGTCGTGGAACTAGACCACTTTTGAGACATGGAGGTGTGTTCCAAAACAACGCGGGAAGTGCGCAATTTTTCGAGGAAGCCGAACGTGCCGGTCTTTTTACCTGCGATTTCGGGAACGATCAACATGGCGGATGCCACGCCGTCCTCGTCCTCAAGTTGCGGCAATACGACGAGCTTCAAGCCCGGGAAGTACTTCGTCAAGGCTTCCATGTTCGGAGCGACGCCGAGGTCGGTCACTTTGGCCAATTCACCTTGAACAGACGGCGGCACAGCCAAGATCATCGGCGTGTTGTACTTCACGTAGCCGCCCGCGAGCTTCGAAATCTGATTGAACAGAGCCAACACGTCGTTGTAGATTTGAACGGCGGTCTTATCTGCCCAAGCCGTAGACGTCGTGCTTGCTCCCGTAGAAACGGAAGCAGGGTCAATGGCGGCAGGTAAGGCCGGGTCGTTCAACAAACCGACGATATTGTAACCGGCAACACCGAAGAGATTGAAGGAGTTGCTATCCAACGCAATCGTTTGGGCAGCAGCGCCTTGTTTTTCGGATAGCAAATTGATCTTTGCACCGGCGGTTAGTTCTTGTTCCAAGTCACCGCATTGAATGAACGTCATGAACTTGTACGTGTCGCGTTGTACAAATTCGATGTTGGCGTCAGAGGTCGGGCCACGACCAAAATCGGTGTAGGCCGTCGTCTTGCCGACACGTTCAGAGACCGGGAACATCGTCACCGTGTCTTTCCAATCACCGCGTTTTTCTTCACCGAAAATTTCGGTGGAGTTGGTCGGAGATTGGAGGATTTCGACGACTTCGGGAGAGTACCAAGTCGCGAAGAGTTGCGGAACCATCACGTTAGCGACGGTTTGTAAAGCGGCGTCCATTGCGATCTTCGGCGTATCACCGACCGTCGGAAGGAATCGACCGCCGTTCAAGTTGTAGCCCATCAAACGGAGCATTTCTTTTTCAGTCATTTCTGATTTACCTCAATTTGAAAAATTAACCTGCGGCGGCGGCCATCGGAGGAATCACGTTAGGTTGCTGATTGCTAATCAAAACCAAAGAACCGGCAGTAGTGCCTTCAACGTGTTCAACGATGAAGTTGGTCATCGAGAAACCTGCCTTATTTGCGTTGCCCGTTTGCGTCGTTACAGAGCCGTCGGTTTGGGAAGCGAGAACGTAGTCGCCAACATGGGCGTTGGCGTTCGTTGCCTTGACCCAGAACTTGCCGTTCGTGGCGATCTGGACAGGGATACCCTTCGGGAGTTTCAACGGGTTCGAGCTGTCAGGTGTGCCGACATATTGGCGGGTGTAGATCACGAGACCGCGAACCATGCCCGTACCGGCCTTATTGACTTGATCGCCGTTTGTGGCGTCAGCGAAAACAAAATTGCCAACCGTCACGTCGGAAGCCGTCATAGCGGTCAAGGCGGTGTAGTGCGTTTCAATGACGGAAGCGGGCATACCCGGAAGGGCAGGCGCTAACGTCGTGAAAACTTGAGATTGCAAAGCCATTGTTAAACCTCTTTATTTAAAAAACTTGTTCAGGAAGCTGTTCGAGACAGAGTTTGAATCCTCTGCACCGACAGGGGTCTTTTCCTTGACGGAGCGAAGAGCCAAAAACACGCTACGAGCGGCAGACGGCTCAATCTTTTCCTTGAAGCCCATCTGACGGATGGCGTGCATATAAATGTCGTCAGCGCTGTCAAAAGCCATCGGTTCGACTGCGCCGATAGCGTCCTTCACGTCAGCGGCGGCTTGATACTGAGCCTTAATTTGAGCCTTCACCGTACGAGCGACGATGGCGGCATCCTGAGCGCCTTGCGTTTCGTCCTTCTTTTCTTCGGGCTCTTCGTCTTGAGCTTCTTTGGGGTCGGAGGTTTCTTTGGTTTCGTCCTCGTCCTCAGAGCCTTCGGCTTCCTTCGGTGCGGGTTCTTCGTCACGAGTGCCGTCCACGTCTTGTTTGGCTTGAGCGGCGCGTTCCTGCTCGAAGTTCGCGTGTGCTTCTGCGAACGCACGCACGAGAGCGTCAATCTTTTCTGGGTCTAATCCCACGTTGGCGGATTCAATGACTTTACGGGCAAACTCCGTGAAATCATCGCAAGCGCCACTTACTTTGTTTTTGTCATCCATTTCTGTCATTCCTTGAGGTAATGAATCTTCGACGTAACAGTCGGGAGCGCGACCGTCACGCACTAGGGCAACGTGATTGCAGGCGATATTGCGCATCACGAAGTCGTACGCGACCCCGTCGGGCGTAGTGCCCGGTGTGAAATCAGGGTCGTACCGATAGCCACAAGACAGATCGCGAAGCGACCCGTCTTCAATGGCTTGGATAGCGTCCTCATTCCAAACGCTTAGGGCGTTCGTTATGTAAGGCGCCTCCCACTTCGCCGACGTGCCGACCATGCCGACACGTAGCTCGGTGTTTGGTTTCTCTGCGCTGTCGAATTTGTGTTGAATAAGGAGCGGGATACCGTTAAACGTGCTGACGGCTTTCTCCAGCTCTTCGGGTGCACGGTAGCCGTAATAGATACGCTCAGGGTCAAGTCCTTTTTCTTTCCAATGAGGAATTTCGCGCCCATAGTACGGGGCGACTTGTTCCTGAGTGAGACGGCTCGTCGCGACTTGCAGATAATTGTTTTTGTCTCGCTTGCGAACGCTTTCAGCAACAATCTGAGCGTCTAGGGCGAGTAGGTCTAGCTTTTCCATAGGTCTGTGTCGTAAATAAGCTGAAACTGGCAGTTACAGCCGGGTAGTTCGCCGGGCTTAACCCATTGCTTCACCTCGCTGTCGTACAGTCCTTTGTCAAGATCGAATATCTTTCCGTTCATGCGTTTGTGTGATTCGCGGGAGGATTTGCGCCCGGGTACGTGTATCCACTTGCCACGAGTAAGCCCTGATTCTTTGGCGTTGGCCATTGCGAGAGATTGCGTGGCTTTCTGGTTCTGATCTCGGGCGATGAACATGGCACGCTTTTTCGTGATGTCGTACCGCTTGGCGAGATTCTCAGCGAGGGTCTTTAAGTCACCGCCTCGGGTGACGGAGCGCATGACAAGCCCTTCGACATCGTTGAGATATTGCTCACCAATAGAGCGAATGAGCGTGACGTTTTCGTTCACAATGGCTTTCAGAACGTCTTTTGTGACGTTTCCAGTCGTAAAGCCTACGGCCAATCCGTTAAGCCCCGCGGACTTGAGCGCAGAACGATTGGCTCGCATGAAGTGCTTTAATTCGCTCGAAGCGAACCACTCGGCAAAGTCTTTGGATTCTTTCTCAAAGCGCTCCATCCATTCCTTACGCTTTCGGTTAAATAGAATCCGAAAAACGTCAGAGGGCAGAGCGTCCTGAGCAATTAGCGGCTCATTCTTGTCGTAGGCTTTCTTGATCGACTTTGAAAGATCGTCTGAAATTGCATTGACGAGTTTGAGCAGTCTGGCTTCATACTCGTCACGCAGTCCCGCGCTAGGCTTGATTGCTCGTATCGCTCTTTGTGTCGGTGGGGTTTTCATTCAATTCTTGAGTTTGGAACATATCAGCGAACGGGACTTCGGGAGCGCCCGGTGCTTCGCCTTCCAACGACCCATAGGGCGCTTTGTCGTCCTGTCTGAGCGTTTCTCTTAGCTCGTCCTCGGTTATAACGCCACGATCAAGGTAAATAGCCGAAGTGTCAGCTTTGAGCTTTTCGACTTCGGCGGTTGTGCGTTCGTCATCTTCGTCGAGCGGATTAAAGTCAAACGTCAGACCGGGGTCTATTTCACCGAAGAGATTGAGCTGTAACAGATCGAGTATTTCCTGAATCGGACGACGCAGGATTTTTTCTTGTCGTGTCGAAATCAAGTCAGCTTGTAGCTTGATGTCCGATTCGCCTGTGGCGTTAAAACCTGCGGGCGAATAGCCTAGGGTTTTAACAACGCCCGACTGGTTCACGGAGACGACAAACTCAAGGGACTGTCGCACAATGTCCGTAATGCCCGAAATTGGCGTGTTGACTTGCACGAAGTCCTCGCTGTCCTTGTCTAACAAAGCTATGCCTGAATTGTTGCGATACTTCGCGAAAAGGTTGACACGCTTTGTTAAAACGGAAGTCGGTGCGCCGTTATAAAGCTGTTTCTTCAAATCGCCCTTGACGATTGAAGTCGAGAACTTTTGCAACAAACGATTGACTTCTTCGCGATTCTTTCGGAAGTGCGTCACATAGTCGCTTAGTAACTGTGCCTGCGGGATACCGAGGAAGTTATACGACGGCTTCATGATGTCGGGCAATTCGTTTTCTACGAATCGAATCAAGCGTGAGCGGTGAACAGGCGTTGACATGACGTAGAACACCGACGGCTTGTAAAAATCGCCCTTGAGAGGGTTCGTCGCATTGAAACTCTGCGGGGTCGTGAAAATCGGGTCAATGACGCGAAATTCAAGCGTTTTGCCCACTTTCAGTTCCTGAGACTTGCTCGACTTGTTCAGCGGGTCTTTGAGGTTTTCGTCTTTCCACCCCGTGTCGATGAAGAGGTAAGAGCCGCCCATCAAGCCCATGAGCGTCAAGGCTTGGGAGAGACGTTCGCGGACGTTCTTTTCGTCAATTGCTCGTTCCAGAGCCTCTTTCTTTTCCTCGTCATCGCACTTGATCTCAATCCACGCACGGAGCATTTCGTCTGTGCGGGTTTGAATACAAAGACGAATCAAAGCGTCCTGCGAGAGCTGTTGCAGTACGCCGTAACCGAGGAAAGTGACGAAGGACGAAAGGGCGGAAAACTCGAATGTTGGCGTTACAGAGCCGGAGATGGCTGCGTCCATCGCCCCGTCAAGTTCTTTCCAATGCTCTGCGTCTTTGCACCCGAGAGAGCGAGCGGGACGCAACATTGTCTTAATGTCCATCGCTTCGGGGATAGGCTCGACGATTTGCGTATCGTCAGTAAAGCCCATCTGATAGCCACGGGCTTTCGTTTTCTTCGCTTTCTTGGATGTTGTAGCCATTCGATTTAGCCTTGATGTAATCGTTAAGGGCGTAGCGTATGGAGTCAATACAGTTGTGAACTAAAATCCCACTCGCAAAAAACTCGTGCTGTCCGTCGATTGTCAGGTCATAGACCCTTTCCCCAACGTTTTTTAGCGATGTAACGCGCTCGACATTGCACACTACAAGTGATTTGTTTTCGATATTTATTTGACTTAAATACCTTTCCGCATACGACGCAGGTTTTCTCGACGTCATCAAGACCCTGCTTTCGTCTCCACGCTGATTTACAAGCGTTTGAACAGAATTTGTCGTGATGTGTTTTAGGTTTGAATGTTTTTCCACATTGGGCGCACTTTTTCTCTGGCAAATCGAAATGCCCAAAATTGAATTTTTTGGCGTGTTCCTTGTGCCATTCGTGCCCTTCCTGTGAAGCGTGCCACTCTTTCGTTTTATCTCTGATGTTATCGAGATGTTTGATTTGCTTCTCAAGACGATCTCCGACAAAAGGGTGTTTCTTTGCGTGAGCCTTTGGAGTAAGACATTCAAGATTTGAAAGATCATTGTTGAGCGTATTCCCATCTTTGTGATGGATGTGCGCATCTTTTGGAATAGCCCCGTTTGCTTTCTCCCAGATATATCTGTGAAGCCAAACCGTTCCACCTGTAACGGAGCGTTTGAAGTAAACCCTGTCACTTCTGCGTTTTGATTCAGGGTATCTATTCCACCAATGTCCATCAAAGAATATTCTGTCGACTTTAGACATAACAACGTGTCCTCTTTGGTCAAACTTTGAGCTTCTACAAACCCACGATTTAAGGTGTATATTCGATGCTCTGGGGTACACCTAAGAGTATTATATAGCGTTGTTATCTCTAATAGTTTTCTATTTACTCCCGTAATCGCACTAAACAAAACCTTCCTATATCCTGCTCGGGTTAAAACATAATCTCCGACTCGAACATCTTCGACTGGTATTGCGCCTCGACTTGTTTCGATTAGTGTGCCTTCGTCCACACAATGATTGTTCTTGTCTAGCGGAATCGGCAGGATTTCGTTTGTAAGCCTGTCCGTCTTGTAGCTGTAAAGCCGAAATTCGTCCGCCGTGTGCTTGCATCGAGGATGTATCACAATGCGGTTGAACGATCGCAAGTATTCAATACCGTCCTCGACTGAACCCTGCCACTTTTCGGCGGGCTTGGCGTTCAAAAAGTCATGGTTCGCCAAATAGCTGATCGTCTCCGGTCTCGCACAGTCACAATAGATCGGCCATTGGTCATAACCGGGAACTACGCTGTAAAAATGCTTGAGTTCGTTAATTTCTATGCCTATTCCGTAGGCTTCGTACTCAATATAGAGATCGTTATCGAGCATGAAGCACCGAACAAGCGTCGACGGGTCACGAGCGAAGCCGAAGTCAGCACCGAAGAAAAGACGGTCGGAGGACTGCCAAAGATCATCTGGGAACGATTCAACGACAAACTTGCCCTTGAAAATCTGGGCGTCGCTGAATGTGCGCGGATAACCTTCCCAAATATGAAGGTACTTTTCGTAGTCCGTCCGCTTGTCGTACTCCATTTCCGCCCGCATTTCTTCGGTGAAGTACGGGTTTTCGTCGTAGTTCACCTTGCGGACGTACGCACCCGGAGGGGGCGATTCAATGAAGCGCTTTGTCGTGGGGTCGTCTGTTTGCAGAGGGTTAAAGCTAACCCAGATTTCAGACCCCTCTTTACGGATGGTCGGGATCAGCGTCTGCCACGAGGTCTCACTGATAGTTTGTGATTCCTCGCACCAGCAAAAGTCGATACCTTCTGTTGACTTGATCGATTGATCGTTTCGTAACAAGCCCTTAAAAATAAAGCGTGAGCCTGTGACTTCGTTTCTGATTTCAGAATCGAGAAACTTAAAATGCGATTCAAGTCCGAGCCGGTAGGCTGTATCTTTCAGTAGCTGATAGCTTGAATCACGAATTGAGTTCTGAATTTCACGACAGCAGAGTATTCGAACCTTCCCGAGATCGGAGAGCTGAATCAACGCCTCGGCGATCGCCCACGACTTGCCTGACGAGCGTCCACCGTAAAAGACTTTGTAGCGGTGTGGGTGCCAGAGTTCAGCGAACGGATTGTTAGTCCTCTTTGCCATAAGCGGCTTTGATCTTTGCGTACAGAGCGGTTGCGCCCTCTGGGACTTCCTCACGGGTGGTCACGTCGAGGACTTGTTTTTCGCTCCACTTGCAACGAGATTTCAAATAAAAGATCATGGCTGTGGTGTCACCCTCTTTGATCTTTTGCATTAGCTTTCCGCCGACAAAAACATTAGCTTTCGCTTTACCGCTTTTTAAGGCCTGCGCAAAACGATCAAAATCATTTTTGCGGCGTCGTAACGTTGCGTAAGAAATCCCTAAAGCTTGAGCGATTTCTTCTTCGCTATCGCAGAATTGAGCGTATTCCTCAACCTTTTTAAGATCAATCTGTATTTGTTTGCGTCCCATGCTTTTGAGATTTCAAAAATTTTGCTTCGGAGGCAGCGAGTAGTTTTTTCCGTACTTTATCGGCCACTTCGGACTTTTTATTTTTGATCGAGAAAAACAAAAAACGGGCTTCGTTGCCCGTCAGTTCAATTTGCAAGGTCATCGAAAGCCACTCCATCTGATTCTCGATAGGCTTTCTGGCCTGTAAGGTTTTGCCATCGTTTGACAATTACGTCACAGAATTTTGGATCAAGTTCCATAAGGAAACATTTTTCATTAAACCTCTGAGCGGCAATTAAAGTCGTGCCAGAGCCTGCAAAAGGATCAAAAATACCGTGTGCAAAGTTGATAGTGTTATCAATTAGTTGTTCAATGAGTTCAACAGGCTTTTGTGTTGGATGCAATTCGTTTCCTGATCGTTTGCACTTTAGAACGTTTCCATATCCTTTGTGTCCGTCAAAGTTAGGAACTGTTTTTACGGCGAAGGCCGCTAATTCATGTTGAGAACGCCATCCTTTGCCCATTCCCATGGTTCCTTTGTCCCAGACAATCATGGATCGAACATTGAAACCGTTACATTCTAGACAATCATAAAGGTAGCACCACATTCTCCAGTCGGTAAAGACGTATGCGAATAAAGTTGGGCTTAAGTTCAAAACATTATTAAGTAAAGAGATAAATCCACGAGTGCTCAACTTATCGTTCAGGATTTTGGGCCTTTTACCGTTTTCATCTTCGCTACGCCTTCCAATAGAACCGGCACTGCGTCCTGTCTCTTGAAAACCACCAGAGCAATATGGTGGATCAGTGAGCAAAATCTGCGGTTTTGCACCTCCAAACAGCGTTGACACATCTTCGGCATTCGTAGAACTACCACACATTAAACGACTCTCTCCAAGCAACCATATATCGTTTCGTTTTGTAACGACGATCTTCTGCGGCTCGGGGATTTCATCCTCATTTTCTATAGGCTGTTCGTCTTCGTTCTTAACCAAAAGTCCGTCAATTTCGTCTTGGCTGAATCCTGTCAATTCGAGGTCTATTGCCCCCCCCCCGAAGTTCCTCAAACTCAAGGCGCAGTAATTCTTCGTCCCATCCTGCGTCGAGGGCGAGTTTGTTATCGGCGAGGATGTAGGCTCGTTTCTGAGCGTCGGTCATGCCTGAGAGTTCGATTGTAGGAACTTCACGCATACCGAGCTTCTTTGCGGCGGCTAGTCTGCCATGGCCACAAAGTATGCCGTTGTCACCGTCGATCAGGATCGGATTCGTGAAGCCAAATTCCTTAATCGAAGAAGCGATACGGGTCACTTGCTCGTCGGAGTGCGTGCGAGCGTTCCGAGCGTAAGGGATCAAGTCAGCGACTTGACGATAGACGACTTTCAGAGCGGGCGTTTCTTTCATGATGTTCTTTGTGAAGGGTTGGGCGAAGCAGGACGATTTGTGAATGAGTGAGCGAACAAATCAAGGAGCTGTACTGCTCCGCCCGAAAACGAAAAAGCCCCAATCTGCATTGATTGAGGCTCTCGAAGTTCATTGATTGTGTTTCCTTGGGGTGCAGAAAAGCTACCCCTCGGGTAACTTTATCGACAAACCTAAGTTTGAAGTGCTTCTTAATTTTCTACTGGCTACCATAGCGCACTTTATCGTTCGTGTCAATCCCTCCAAATCGTCGATAGGTAGTACAAAGCCCCCTTGACAAGTCGGTCGACCTGCCAAGGCTTACATTCGAGCTTTTTAGCGATAGACCCCATAGGTTCCGCAGGATGTACCTTGAGGTAGTACGTCACAAGGATTTTTCTGTCCCGTTCATGAAATCGCCATTTCGTCTGGTCATGAATCAGCTTTCGCACCTTCTCCGCTACGATGGCGTTCACGGCTCTTGGACGTGGCGTTGGCAAGCCGAGGGTCAGCCCTCTGCGTACATTCCTCGGGTCGAACAGTTCCTTGGCGTTAAAGTGTTGCGCACGGATGGAACACATCGCTAACCAAGTGATCGAGACGCCGTAGCGTGGACGATCACGCCAAAAGTCCGCCCACGCTTGCATGATTCCGTGCATCGGCTCTATTTCGGCTCGTCGAGGGTCGTTTGAAAAATCCATGAGTGACTACTCTCCTTCGAGATAGAGTTCGATTCGCACGTAGAAGGGACGCAAAGTGCTGTCGTAGTCAAGGGACAACGGTTTAATTTCGCACCCGAACACCTCAGACAAGGCTCGTCTGTACATAATCCAATCCGATTCAAAGTCTTTGGATAGGTCGTATTCGCCAACGTCTCCGTAGCGGAATTTGACAGTTCCCGCTGTAAATTTTTTACACATACGCTGAATGTCTTTCATGCGTGACTTCGCTTCTTCCTTGATCTTTTTGACGATTTCGGCGTTCGTGGCTTTTCCCGAGTTTCTGATTAAAAGAACGCAGCGTAATTTCATTTTTGGCTTCTCCATGTTGCGGGTGAACGTTTAATCATTTGCTCGTAGCTCTTGTCCTGCCATGTCAATTCGAGACGCAATTCATGCGCCCCTGTGAAATCAAAACGAGAGACGATAGAAAGGGCGGGCGTGTGATACTTTCTCGTGACGAACGGGTCGAGAAAGTTTTCAAGCTGTGGATAAAGTCTCGCTAGGTCGATAGGACGATCTGACGCTGTTTCGAAGTTCAGAGCGATACAGTCCGGGGTTAGGTTTTTGTCGCGTGCATTGTCAAACGCTTCAAATGCTTCTGTAACGGCGTCTAAATACTTCGGTAATGTGTTTGTATTACCGTCAAGCGGAAACGCAAAGGAAAGGCGTTTTACGTCGCTTATGGCTACTGTCTCACCTGTGATCTGTCTCTCGGCTATTTTTGCAATCATGATTACATTTCCTCGTAAATCCATCCACCGCCTTGCTTCTTAGGACGTGGGAAAACCACGTAGAGCGGGAAGGGGTATTTATCGGCACACACCTTGCACTTAACCTTGCTGTCGTCTGTCCAGATTGCCTTAGAGCCTTTTACTTCGTGAATTTCTAACGTTCCGTTTGATCGCAGAACAACGAAGTCAGGGAGGTAGTCGCACCGGTTTGAAGCTATCTGAAACTTCACGGATTCAAACCAAAACTCAACGATTTCCCCTCGGTTTTTGAGCATGAGTAAGTAGTCAAAATAGGCTCGCTCCGTTCGGTTCATTTCGCCCTGCTTGAGACGGCCTAGGGCGTATGTGCGATTTCTCATAGCCACCTCGCTGCCGCAAAGATCAGACAGTAAAAGAGCTGCCCTAAGAAAACCATCCAACCGACAGCTAGAAACAGAATCAGCTCAATGAGAAGAAAATGCCAATCCATTTATGCAGCCTCCTTAGTGTTGAACATCGGAAGTTTTGAAAACTCGACAAAATCCTCTTTGTGGAACTTTGTGCGTTTTTCCAACTCTTCCTTGTCGACTGAACTCAAAAGGCTTTCACGATCAAGACTAGACATGAGAACACGCCGTGCCTCTTCATGGACTTTCGCAAGCAAAAATTCCTCAAGCGACATACCGATCCATGTTGCGTCAAAGCGAACACCTCCGACTTTCCTACGATGCATTCCGTCAAGGAACTCTTTGATCATTTTTTTGTCAGAAAGAGCCACGCCTTCAGGAAGCAACTTCACGCGCTCAAGCAATTGAGCACAGCCAAAAATAACTTTCCACTCGTCAGAGTTTTTAGGCGGATCGTAGTGCGTGCACAACCGGGCATAGTTCAGCAGCTTGTGATAGATCGGATGATTTCGTAGAACTGTTGTGACAGCTCCCCGCATATACGGATCGGAAACCGTATAGTGAAATACACACATGCCATTCACTACCGGAAGCCCCTGACAATCACCACAGCAACAAATGCGCGGCTTTTTGTTTTCTGTCTTTGATTTCGCTTTTGCTTTCGCATACTGAGTGCTCATTTCCATGATGCGTTACCTCGACAAATACTTGCCTTCACAAATCTTTGTGTAGTTTTGTTGTTTGAAAATCCAATCGAAATCCGCTCGCCAATCACGGCCATTACTTCCCATCAGAAAATCACAAGACCTGATGTAGTCAAAGTAGCGCTTGAAGTACGCAACGCCCTCTTCTTGCGTTTTGAAGTCGCCGTCTTTCATGCAGTCAAGCCAACGAGCTCGGACAGCTTTCTGTCGTGTAGGCGTTAGCTTCTGACACATTCCAAGGTATGGACCGAGGACTTCGTTGTAGTCGGCGATGATTTTTTGATAGGGACAATCAATCCCCGTTTTTGGTTTTTCGACTTTTTCAGATTCGGAAGCAGGAGGGTCGGAAACGTCAGTTTCCACTATTCCATCATCAGATGGAATATATATATCCTGTTCCTGTTCCTGTTCCTGTTCCTGTTCCTGGATACGCGATGGCATCTCTTTGGCATCTTTTATGCCATCTGGGATGGCATGCTCAATGGCATCTTTTATGTCATCGGGGATGGCAGATCGAACGCCTTCAGAAAGCCCGAAAATAGTGGGTTTTAAGTGGACCAGGGCGCGGCTCAAAAGATCACACTCAGGCATTAAATCAATAAGACCCGCCCATCCTTTTACTGCGTTTGGACCATTCGGTGGGTTGTACTTTAAAAAGTTTGGGATAAAGATAAATCCCGCCTTATCGTCTACCATCAACATACCCATCCGACATAGCGTCAAGATGGCATCTGACATGGCATCGGGATGCCATCCTAATTCCATGGCTAATGCCACTGACCTCGACCGCAACATGCCAAGTTGGTTTGTATCGGGATGCGTAAGAACAAGAAAGAAGGCAAGCTTAGATTTGTCATCAAGCTCCCTGAACTTCCTATCGTTCCAAATCCGTGTGTCGATTTTTCTATACCGTGCCATATCAACACTGTTATTCTTTAAACATAGGATTTAGCTCGCTTGCAACGATTCCAGTCACTTTTGCGATCTTTCTAACGTGTTTAGCGGGCACTACCCCCGTTTTTTTCCAATACTGAATAGCTTGAGGGCTTTTCAAACCGCAGAACATTGACAAATCTCTTTGCGTACCGCCGAGCTTTTTAATTGCTTTTTCAACAGCAGAACGAGTCATTTTTACTCCGTATAGTTTTATTTAATTTTCGTTTAACTGCATTTTACTATAAAAACTAAACAAAAGTAAAAATTTTTTGCTACTTTAATTAAACTAGGTTTAACGGAGGTTCAAAATGACACAAAATTACTTAAAATATATAATTACTGAACGAAGGTTAACCTATACAGAAATCGCTAATGCAGTCGGAGTAACAAAAGCCGCGGTTGCTTCCTGGGTAAATAAGGGCATCCTTCCACAAGGCGAAAAACTCGCCGCCTTATGTGATTTTCTTAAAGTTGAGCCGTCCTACCTTCAATATGGGATTATTGGGAAGCCCGGTGGCTCAATTGAAACGAGTGATGACATGGTTTCCATCCCCGTTTTAGACATTGAAGGCTCATGCGGTGGCGGTCGAATCAATCTTATGACGCATATGGTCAATATGATTCAGGTCGCTAAATCATGGATTCTTGCAAGAGCCGTTTCCCCAAACTTCAGGTGTCTTCATATCATCAATGCCTACGGCGACAGCATGAAGCCTCTTATTGATGACGGCGATTTTGTCATAGTGGATACATCAAAAACAGAGCTTTTAGGCGACGGTGTTTATGTAATTCAGGCAGGAGACCAGACATTCATTAAGCGAATCCAGAGACAAATCAATGGGTCGCTATTGCTCATAAGCGATAATCCCGCCTATAAGCCTTATGAAATCACCCAAGACGAAGCCTCAAACGTCCAAATTATCGGCAAGGCAATCATTGCCTGTAATGCCAAAGAAATCTAATCGATCTCACCTCTGAAAATTAAGCCGCTCATTCGGGCGGCTTTTTTTGTCTTTTACTTTTGTCTAAGTATTTTCACCTATAAAACAAAATAATTTTACTTTTCTCTTGTAAAAATATTTTGTTTGTGCGTATAATGCAATTGAACGGAGGGAAAAGAGTTTTTGATCTTTCGATTGAAAATATTTTACGCCGTTTTACAAAAATTTGTCCTAACACGATTTTTGACGATCTTTTTTCATTTAGCCGTTAGGGGCGAAGCGGTGAAAGTCCGGGACGGTTTTGATCTTACGGTGGCACGTAAGGGAACCCGAGCTAAGTTGCACGACCTCACGCAACCGACCGATTAGGGGCTACAGAGCTGACGCACCGACGTACTCGGGCTAATCGGGAAAAGGCTGACCGAAACGGACTGAGTTTCAGCCCGTTTCGGTAAGTCTTTTCAAGGAGAAATACATGAGCAAATACGTTTTTAAGAATCCAGAAGTCGAAAAAGCACTTCGGCTTGTCGTCAAAGAGCTTGGATTTTATGATGATACATTAGATCATATTCTCGAAGTGTGGGGAGAAACGACAAAAGTTTCTCTTACGTATAAAGGACAAACGCTTTTATCTTTTTCAACTGACTTGCTTAAAAAAGTCAAAGATTTCAATCCAGATGGCTGGAATGATTCGGACGTAATCCCCCCTAAAGACGAAGAAGACCTTGGGACGTCAAAAATCATGCTGATCGAAAACAATGACAGTTTCCCGCAAAAAGGCTACTACGACTTTGAAACTAAAAGCTGGCGAGAGCTAGGAACGATTGAAGAAATCGAATGTAGCCGTTATCGACCATATCCATTCAATTGATTTTCAGCCCCTGATTTTTCAGGGGCTTTTTTATTGGAGCTAATCATGACAAAAGACGAAAAACTGCTTGCTTTCGGCGGAGCGGCCGGATTGCTTTTCGGACTGTTCAAAATGCTTTCGGCTTTTGTTTAAAGGTGTTGACATGATGGACTACGACTTGTGGAAAACGACTGAGCCTTCAAGATTTCCGAAGGGTTTGCGTAAAGGGACTTATGCCTACGAGCAATACATGAAAGACCAGTTTGCACAGAGCATCGTCGAAGAAATCGACAACGGCTCATGGGAAATCGACTACATCGTTGAAAAGTTTTTCGGAGGTTACGGTGCGCTTAAAAAAGCAATCGAGAACGAAGTTTCCACCACAGAAGAAGCCTTCCAAAACTTCTGTGACGACTTCGAATCCTGACACGGTGGGATACCCGGGCGAAAAGCCGATTAAGTGGAATTTCGCAAAGTATCCGAAGAATTGGAAATTTTCAAAGGAACTGCCTTTTTAATACGAGACCCCCGCCGAATAGCGGGGTTATGAGGAAAGAAAAATGACAATGTTCAAAAAAGCACAGCGCTCATTATCGAAACTACGTCTGGCTGTTCAAGGCCCGAGCGGTTCAGGTAAGACCTACGGAGCTTTAATGCTCGCGAAGGGCTTGGGCGGAAAGATCGCTGTTATCGACACGGAGCGAGGCTCTGCTTCTTTGTACGCCGACTTAGCGGGCATGCCTGAGTTCGACGTTCTTGATCTTGAAGCACCGTACACACCTGAAAAGTACGTCGAAGCGATCCATGCAGCCGAAGCTGAAGGCTACGACGTTTTGATCGTCGACAGCATGACGCACGAATGGGAAGGTCAAGGTGGTTGCTTGGAGTTAGTTGACCAGATCGCCCGGGCAAAGTTCAGAGGGAACACTTGGAGTGCTTGGAGTGAATTAACCCCTCGTCACCGCAAGTTTGTTGATGCGATGCTCCAGTCAAAATGCCACATTATCGCCACGATGCGCAGTAAGACGGAGACCGTCCAGACTGAGAACGACAAAGGCAAAAAGGTCATTCAAAAGCTAGGCATGAAAGCGATTCAGCGTGACGGCATGGACTACGAGTTCACGGTCGTATTTGATCTGCAAGCCGACGGGCATTTCGCAACGGTGAGCAAAGATCGTACGGCTCTTTTCAATGACCCGATTGTTTTGACGCCGGAGGTTGGTAAGAAGATCGCCGACTGGCTGAACTCTGCCAAACCCGAAGCCCCGAAAGCCGAACAAGCCCCGGTAGAAGAAGAACCCGAAAACGCTCCCGAAGTCGATTTCGAGTTGAGCATTAGGGCTGACGAATTCCTTGACGCTATCAAAGAATGTTCGTCGATGGCTGACTTGCAAAGCCTAGGCGCTCAAATCCCGAAACTGGGACTGCCCGAAGGGTGCAAAGAACTGAATGATATGCGCAAGGCTTACGTAGCTAAGAGCAAAGAATTGAAATAACGAACGGAGAATAACGATGTCTGGAATTAATCAAGTGATCTTAGTCGGACGAATTGGGCGTGACCCTGAATCGCACGACACGGCGGGTGGAAAGATGGCTTTCTTCTCGATGGCGACCTCTCGCCGTTTCAAGGGGGCGGATGGGCAATCGCAGGAAGAAACCGAATGGCACTCCATTGTCGCTTTCGGGAATACCGCCGAGGTCGTGACGAAGTACCTTAAAAAAGGAGATCTGGTTTACGTGAACGGGCGTCTGCGCACTCGGAAGTACACAGACAAGCAAGGCGTAGAACGCTACAAGACCGAGATCATCTGCAATCAAATGCAAATGCTCGGTGCAGGTATGAAGAACGAGAATCCGAAGGCGGAAGCCGAGGAAGATGTCCCGTTCTAAAAATTAGGTGTGACCGCCTGTTTCTCCTTAAAAGCTAGGGGGCGACCGGTAAACAGGCGGGATTCATAGCGAGCCGGAAGCCCCCAATCTGAAACATCATGGAACTGAAAATCTACGAAATCCCGAGCCAGATTCAGGCAGCGCTGAACGCTCTGGAAGTTGACGAAGAAACGGGCGAAATCGTCGGATGGGACAAACTCGAAGCATTGACCGAAAGTGCGACGACAAAGATCGCTAACTGCGCTCGCTTTCTTCAATATGCGCAAGTCCAAGTTGACGCTATGAAAGACGCTGAGGAAAAGATCAAAGCTCGTCGACAGAGCGCTCAAAACTTCATCGACAAGTTGAGAGTCAAAGTTGTTCAAGCGTTGCTCGCTATGCCTGACGGAAAGCGAAAGATAGAAGAGCCTGATATTAAAGTCAGCGCAAGACCGTCCGATGTCGTTCTGATTGATGACGAAGAACTGCTCGATGAAAAGTTCTTCAACATCAAGATCAAGCAGGAAAAGAGCGTCAGCAAGACGGCGATCAAGGACGCTATTAAAGCGGGCGAGGACGTTAAGGGCGCTCGCTTGGTGAAGAGCTACAAGTTGCAAATTAAGTGACGGATTTGGGGTGTCGGTTTTGACTAACCGAGCCATCTTCAAGTTTAACGATGAACACCGGCACCCCTAACTCAAAAAGGAGAGCGCATGACACAAAAAATTATGTACCTCAATGATTTGGCTAAGTACATCGGAAAGTCAGTCCGCACGGCTCAACGATGGGTCGCAAAAGGGCTACTTCCGCCGCCGAACAAGACCGAAGGTCGCTCGGGGTTTTGGATTGAAAGCGAAGTCGAAAAATGGCTGAACGGTGATTACAAGAAAAAGTGTGATCGTCTATTGAAAAATGGGACGGTGTGATAAGGGAGGTTAAAAAATGAAAATCTATGAGTTTTCAAAAGAAATGATTCAAAGAATCGAAGTTGCATTTGACGCCCCCGATGCAGACGAAGATTATTGCCCATTTTGTTTACTGAAACTACGCCGAGCAGGTTTCCTAACACTTGAAGATTTATTGGATTTAAAAGCCGAATTAGAAGAAATGGTCGTAGAAAACATTCGCACACTTAGCATAGAGGACGTAATTATGAAGGACTACCTTGAAAATGCTGAGTGTGCAATAGAGTGCCTTTACTACGTTAAAGACGTTTACGACAAGGGAAAATCAAAATGACGTGGCATTTAAAGGACAGAGAGCTTGAGAAGAAGCTGATTAAAACGTGTCCTAATTTTATTGAGCGCATCGAAGATGCAATACAAACGAAAGAAAAAGACACTGACTACATTTACGTAGAGTTTGATCGTGAAAGAGAAGGCGATACCCTTGGATTTAACTATTTGTATTTTTGGGATGACGAGCTTGAAGAAGTCGATGAATACAACCCTCACGATTGGAATGAATTTCCAAGAGTGAAACCGCCCTACAACGTCATGATGCGAGTTGAAACTTATTTCGGGCAAGGCTACAAGTTGTCTTATAACCATTTTAAAGATGGGGATTTCTGGTGCGACCCTAACAGTATTTTAATGTCAGGAGTATTTTCAGACAGTGTAAAACGCTTTCGCCCGTGGAGTGATGATTAATATGTCAAATATTAAAGAGAACAGGCTTTACCGAATTTGGGGTCATATTAAAACAAGATGTTTTAATTCAAACTACGAAAACTTCCATCGGTACGGAGGTAGAGGAATAACCATGTGCGATGAGTGGCGTAATGACTTTCGTTCATTCGAGCACTGGGCATTAGGCAATGGGTATCAAAACAATTTATCCATTGATAGGATTGATAACGATGGTAACTATGAACCGTCAAATTGCAGGTGGGTATCCCAATCTGAACAAAACAAGAATACAACCGCGAATAAAAAATTTAATGGAAAGTGTATATCCGACTGGGCTAAGGAATTGGGAATTGATTGCGATCTTATCTACGCAAGAATAAACAGATTGGGATGGGATATTGAGAAAGCGATATTTACACCCGTATCAAAAACTGTAAGAAAAAGAAGAAAAGGAGCAGATAATGACGCACGTTGACTGCCATCCCAACTACCGTCATGCACTAGCAGAGCGATACAGGGCCGCATAGAAGGAGGAGTGAAATGCGCAAGGCACTTTGGTGGTTAATTCAAGTAAGCGTTCTTACCTTATATCTGTCATTTGTTGCGGGTATTGGTCT
>OJMI01001080.1_pt1 | contig 32247 bp, 17 predicted proteins | sample 1597131 | NCBI WGS metagenome assembly OJMI01 (sample SAMEA2452116, study PRJEB22498) | human gut metagenome | reverse complement strand
TTATTCATCTTCACGAGGTGTTTGGCGATACCTGTTTTCGATGGATAGAGTAGGAAAAGTCCTCACGCCTTCTTTGTTTAATCTAATACTGACTTCGGGGGCTTATCGGTAGTTAGGAGGTTTGACTATGATTTTTTCCATTTTAAAATTCTATATAAATTTTCAATTATAGATATTATAAGTTTAATATAAAAACAGTAACGAAGAACCTATTTCCTAAATATAAGAAAAGAGATCCTTCGCTACACCCTCATACCTTAAAAATACTACTCTAGATCCCCCAATGCATATTAGGAGCATTTCCCATTTCCAATACCAATACTCCTCCATTCATAATATCTTGATAATCCAAGTAACATTGAGAGTATTCCTTTCCATTCAAACGAGCAGACTGTATATAAGTATTAGAGGTTGAATTATTGTGTGCTTTGATGACAAATGTTTTATTATCTCCTACCTTAATTGTTATCTCGTTAAACAACGGAGAAGTTATCTCATAACGAGTATCTCCTGGACAAATAGGATACAAACCACATGCCGATAATACATACCATGCAGACATTTGTCCGGCATCTTCGTTACCTACCAATCCCTCCACTTTATCATGGTAAGCATGTTCGCAAATAAACCTAGACCAATATTGTGTTTTCCAAGGTTCTCCCAATCTATTATATAAAAAAGGAACATGATGAACTGGTTCGTTGGCATGATTGTAATATACATTCCACAAAAAATTGTGAGGTGTATGGGCAAACATACTATCAAGATCAGCTACGGTTTGCTGAATACCTCCCATCAACTCTACCATACCTTCTATGTCGTGCGGTACAAACCAACCTTGTTGCAGTTCATTGCACTCAGTACAACCATACCCTTCCTGCAATTTTCCTCTTTGGGGCCATTTTATAAACGAACCGTCTTCTTTTCTCGGACGGAAGGCATGTTTTTCCTTATCGTACAAATTCTTATAGGAACGGGAAAGTTTCAAATACTTAACCATATCCTCTGTTTTGCCTAAATCTATGGCCATACGTGCCATACACCATTCCGTATAAGCATACTCTAAGGTTTTTGAAATACTATAAGGGGTATAGCCTCGCTCAATATTGCCAAAAAGGCGTGCTGTATTGTCAGCGTAGGTATAAGCCTTTTCCTTATCTCCTTTAAATATACCCTTTACCCACGCATCGGCCAATACTGAAAGCGCAGGATTACCCAACATACACCCACTATATGCATTCAGGAGCTCAAAGCGCTCATAATAGTGATTACCACTTTCTTCAGCTAAGGTCGTCAAAGACATCAGCAGGTCATTAACCACTTCGGGATTAATGATGCTTTGTAAAGGCATTTGACTGCGAAATACATCCCAACCGCTAAACACGGTCCGTTTAGTAAAGCCAATCGATGTATGTATCTTTCCATCTCCTCCAATATAATGTCCGTCTACATCTGTAAAATTTCTAGGATCAATCATTGTATGATATAGAGCTGTATAAAAGATACGCTTTTGTTCTTCCGTACCACCTTTTACTCGGATAGTTGCCAGCATATCATTCCATTGCTTTTTAGTAGCCTCCTTTACGACATCAAAATTCCAATCCGCAATTTCTTGCTCTAGATTTTTACGTGCCCCTTCTATACTGACGAAAGAAATCCCCGATTTAAACAAAATCTGCTCATTTTCCTTTGTCTCAAAGTTAGCAAAGAATCCGATGTGCTTTCCTTGGAATTCTTTTTTATCTTGTATGATTTGCGCTTGGGATGTAAGTTTTTGAAATTGAGCACTTTCTACGAATTCACGTTTGCGCGAAATTCCTTCAGGAATTTCAACATTCCAAAATCCATAATCTGTCAATGGCTTTGAGAACTGAGCATGGAAATAGACTGTATATCTGGCATTGCCATCCCCGTTTCCCCAACCACCACCTTCTGGTGTACATTCCATACGACCTTCGATTGTGTACTCATCAACCACCTTTACAAATTGGAAGGTAGACGTGCCACCAACGCGACGAGCCAAATCTATCTGTATTCGAGATTCCTTACTCTTCGGATAAGTAAAACGTAGCATACCACTATGCTCCATAACCGTAGCCTCTGTTTGTACACCATAATCGGGCAAATATACACTATAATAACCAGCAGAAGCCTTCTCTGATGCCTTATCATACCGAGTGCGATACCCCTTCACTCCATTCTCTTTTCCAGAATTAGTATACATTTTACCTACCGTTGGCATTACTAACAAATTACCAAGGTCTCCATACCATCCCACACCACTCATTTGGGTAAAAGCAAATCCTTCAATAGTTTGATGTTCATAGCTATATCCCGAACCATTGTCTCCTCCCGTAATTGTATTAGGGCTTATTTGTACCGCACCAAACGGGTAAGTCGCTCCAGGAAAGGTCTTCCCTAATCCATGAAAGGCTCCCGCAGCTTCGGTATTCGTACTAGCCCCAATAAAAGGATTTACATACCCGGCCAGTTCCTTGTCACTATCTGTTCCGCCACAAGCATAACACAAGACTCCTGTCCAGAACAAGATTACTTTCCACTTTTTGTTGTATATCCTCATTAACATTCTAATCAAAGACAAATTGTGATACCTTTTATCATTTTTCTTGAATCAGCACACAAGCTCCACCTCCTGCTGCAAGCTCTAGTTTTAGCACAGTGTTACAATCCACACTTTCTTCAACGGATTGGTAAGATTCACGATTAACAAAATAGTGTGCATCTTCACCATCTTTGGTTATCTGCGCAATAAATTTTCCTTTAGGTAAGAAAGACAAAGGAATTTCCACTGTGCGTGCCAATTCATTGGTAACTGCACCTATTAGCCAAGCTTCTTGGGTTTGACGCATCATAACAATATATTCTCCAATTTCGCCAGCCAAAGTCTTACTTTCTACCCAGGGCATCTTCTGTGCACTGATAAAGCGAAGTAACTCGGGATATTTCTTATAATATTCAGGTATATCTGGAAGAATGGTTACACCTGAGAAGGTGATCAATGTTCTAGCCGCCTCAGATGTTACAGTTGAAGGAACAGGCAAGTTACAATCTACACGAGTCGTTTTTCCCGGGCGTAAATCAAACATACCGTTGTTCATATCCAGAGGACCTGCTAGCATATTCACAAATACGGAAGTACAGAAAGTTTCCGGAACAAACACATGATAACCGTCCAATTGCGCATGACAGTATTCTCTGGTAACAGCATTAGGCCATGTCCGCATTTGTCCATAAGGGTGAACTGGATTATCGTGATAGTCTACTAATAAATGATTCTCGGCACACAGACGCGTTACAGTTTGTGTCCATTTATTTTTTTCTTCTTGAGTACCGGTCATAAAACCATATTTTACACCGACAGCTCCCCATTTACTATATTGTTTCAAAGTTTCTTCAATGGGATATTGTTTTCCTCCAACATCATTTAAATACAACCAAATACCTACACCCTTTTGTTTACCATATTCTATAAGTCTACGTACATCATTCGCCTTATCACCATTAATAGGATCAGAATCTGTGGCAAATTCAGGACCATACCAATTAGCATCCAATACAAGATAGGCAAATCCTTGTTCAGCCGCAAAGTCCACAGCACGAACCCAAGAAGGATAAGACATCTCATATTTAAACCCATCTATTTCTGCACCATTCATACGCCAATCCCATAAAGCAATACCCGGTTTTACCCATGAAAAATCATATTTAGGATCTGGTTCAGGATTAAGTAACTCTACAAGATGAGAATCTACCAATGTACCAGGAGTGGTGCCATACATGATAACACGCCATGCTGAACTATAATTTGGATGTAACTTTCCTGGTGTAGATATTACAGAATAGGCTATCTCACCCTTTTTCGAGAATAAACGCAACGGTTCTCCTTCTTGCAAATAAGCCTCATGAAGAGCCATATAATTATGGTCATCAGCTTTAATTGTAACAACCGGAAGTCTCTCACCGTTACTATCTGTAAGCTTTTCAGGACCAATATTATGTTCTTCGCCATTATAGCTCCATGCAGTATAATCATCAGCAAAGTTATATGTAGTACATTCCATAGGCTCTCTTTCTAGTTTACTATTCCCGGTAGGAATCTCATAACGAAAAGCAACTCCATCATTGTAAACACGAACTACTACAAGAAGTTTCTCCAAGCCATCCACGGCCGTACTACTTATCGTGAAAGTCTTTTCATTAAAATGATCATTTACTATAGCTCTCTTTCCCCATACTGGTTTCCAAATATCCCGTACTTGACGTTCATTAGTCTCTTCAATACTACATTCAGTAATTGTTAAAACATTGTTATTCTTAAATTTAATACCCAATGATGAATTGTTAATCAACTGTTTATTATTAGCTTTAAAAGCATAAACAGGTTCACCTTTTTCACTTTTGTAAATAGTAAACTCTAACTTTCCATCCGGAGATTTGACCGTATTCGATACAAGGGAAGAGGAACATCCTGTTACAACAAATGCTAAAATACAGATATATATCTGAAATAGTAGTAATAAGTAATATCTCATTATTTAATATATTTAATTGATTATTATTCAGAACAAAACTCTAGTACTCCACCTTTAAAAATATCTTGAATAGAGATAAAAGGCTTTTCCAAAAGTTTTCCATTCCAATACACTCGCAATAAGTAATCTTTTTTATTCAATTCTGGAGCTTTGATTAACAATTTCTTACCATCTCGTAGCTGCAGGATTATCTCTTTAAAATGAGGTATACCCAATGCATACTCACCTGATGCCGGAGTAAGCGGATAAAAGCCCAATGAACTGAATAGATACCAAGCTGACATTTGTCCACAATCGTCATTACCAGATAAACCATCAGGCTTATTCTTGTAATGTTGTTTTATTATCATTGGAATACGGTTCTGCACTTTATCAAGCTTGCCACAACAATCATATAAGTAAGCGAAATGATGTCCGGGTTCATTATCATGACGATAATGCCCTTCATCAAAGTTTTTGTCTAGCTCCTTACAAAATACATCCTCCCCACCCAGAAGATGAATCAGATCAGGTATATTTTGCATAACGCAGAAACGGTATGTCCAGCGTCCACCTTCAGTAAATCCCTCTTCTATATCTGCCCAGCTACCATTACTATGTCGTGCTTGAAAAAAACCTGTCTGTGGATTGTATAGATTCAAATAGTTGCGTGAGCGTTTCATTAAGATATGATAATCTTCCTCATGTCCCAGTTTTTTTGCCATTTGGGCTATACAATAATCATCCATAGCAAACTCCAATGTGCGTGATACAGACTCTGTTGTCTTGTCTGCAGCAACATAACCTAAATCCAAATACTCTTTCAGACCTCCACGAGCCTCGTATGAACCGTTCCAATAATGTCTGTCTCCCCAACGATAGTCATCACGTGGTGCTTGAAAAGCATCCTTGCGGATAGCTTCATAAGCTTTTTCTACATCATAATTACGAAATCCGTTGACATACGCATCAGCAATAACAGCATCAGCATGTGTACCAATCATGATGTTTGTGTAAGAAGGATTAGGCCATTTAGGCAGCCAACCACCTTCATTATACATTTGTATCAACGCTGTAATCATATCATCTACCCGTTGAGACTGTGTCAATTGAAGCCAAGGGTGCTGTGCACGGAATGTATCCCACAGTGAATACGCATTGTATGAAATGCCTTTGTGAATCTTATCATCAAACGGGCTGTAGTAGCGGCCGTACTCAGAAAATTCACGTGGATATTGCATAGTGCGAAAAAATGCCGTATAAAAAACCGTTGCATCATCATCGGTTGCTCCTTTAATTTGTATCTTATCTAAATTTGACTTCCAAACTGCCTTCACCTTCTTTTTAGTTTGTTCAAAACTGACAGATGTGGGAATTTCTTTCTCCAAATTCTCCGAAGCCTGTTCAAAATCAATAAAAGAAGAACCGATACGTACTTCTACAACCTCTGTACCCGGTTCAAACTCTATATACCCACCAACATGGGCCCCCTCTTCCTTACTCTGCATCTTGGACACTCTATCCTCATTCCAAGTGCCATACTGACTGAATGGACGTGAGAATTTCAGAACATAGCACCCTTTAAAATTATATAAGCGAGGACCTAGATGACTATCATGCCTTTCCTTGTTACAAATTCGAATCTCCTGTTTGTCTGGAAGGATTTCAATAGATCCCCCCTCTTTTTCCCGACCAGCCTCCAAAAATAGAATAGCTTTCTCGGTAGAAGGATAATTGAAGCGGAAAAAAGAGCAACGGGATGTAGCTGTAAATTCGGTCTTCAAAGCATGACCTTGCACGTCATTATAACTTATCTTATAATAATATGGTGTAGCTATTTCTTGTGCATGATCTATCTTTACAGCCCGTTTTTCTGGTTCTAAATTCAATATTCCTACTTGTGGCATTAAGGTGAAAAAACCATAGTCGCCCATCCAAATAGCAGGTTGATGTGTAGCTACAAATCCCAGAAGATGAGTATCATTGTAATTATATGCAGTACGTGAGATACCGTTTATACGGGTTGCTGCACACCATTGTGTCATTCCGAAAGGCTCGCTGACTGCTGGTGTTGTGCCTCCATATTCAGTGTTATGAGAACCCGTACTACCAATAAACATATTGACGTAATCGATACTACTTTGAGCCTTGACCAAGCTGACACCCCCAGCCAAGACACAACATACAATTCCCCAAATAGCTAATTGAAATTTCATATATCTCATCTATTATTATAAAAACATTTTTCCTAGTTGTTACATTGTTTAAAATCTTGAAAGTTGTATGTATTGGTATGAATATTTGTTACAATTTGTCCATCTATCAATGCACGTGATTGTTCTATTCTAGGACCTTTAACTGCAAATCCATATTGCGGCAGTTGATATCTTTTTCCACCTACAGTAGCTTCGTAAACAGATTCTCCAAAATTGACAACAACCTCTGTACCATCAGCGAAACAAGTGCGCTGTACCATTCCGTCCAGAGTCAGGAATTCATGAACTGTCATTTCCTGTCCAGCAATCACCTCATGCAGTTTACATACGTTACGATAAGTCTCTAGAAAAAGTTCACGATTGGCCACCCAAGAGCCAGGTTTAGATGGCCCTGCACCACCGGTTTCTTCGTTTGCCCATAACAAAGGTATAGTGCCATACAAAATATTGTAACAATTCTTCATGTCTGTAAATTTCGGGTCAGCCAACGTTAAGAAATCATTAGCATCCCCCCAATACCAAGTGGATACTACGCAGTCATGGAATACAAGTTCCCATAGAGGAACACGATACTGGGGATTCATGCCCAAAGTCTCATACTGCTCCCATTTATTACCATCCTTATTCATAGGTGGACGAAGATAAGGAGCATCCCAAGCATAATTATCTGTTCCTCCACTCATCATACCTTCTACGTAATCAATGACAGGAACAGCCCACCAACGACCATGTTCTCCGCCCACTACAAGACCTTGTGATCGTATATAATCGAAAAGACGTACACCTAGCTCTCGTTTTTTAGCACGGGTTAATGGATGTCTTTCATCGTAACACTCATACAAATCTTCGGCTGTAGTCACATCTATGAAGCGACACAAGAAAGGATATTTAGACAATACTTCAGGAATCACTAATTTAGCCGTGCGTTCCCAAAATACTGGACAGCGTTTCATAGATTGATGTCCATCCCAAGTACACCAAGCTAACATGCGAGTACTATCATCTTTCAATACGATATTATCTGGCAAATATTCATGTCCACTATCAATTTTTCCATTAGCTTCTACCTGAAAAACATCCTGATATGCATCATAACAACTTGTCAAATAACCTAATTCATTGATACTTTTTAATTCTTCAGGTGTAGAGTTACCATTCATAATCATTTTTTCCACGCCTGCCTTCTTTGCTTCTTTGGCAAATTCTACTGATTGTTGCCCCCATACATCCACTGCCCCGAAAAGACGTGTCAGATTTGGGTTTTTCTTTACTTTCTCAGAGAAAGGAACAATCAAACCGCGGTTTTGCGCATAAGTTCGATAGTACTTAGCCAACGCTACATAACCGCCATCAGAAACAAAATGACAGAGAAGACGGCGTGCATATCCAAAACGCTTTTTGCTGGATATCCAACCTGCTTTGGGCAGAACAATCTCACGCATTCCAACCTTTACGGGAATCATGTCAAAGAATGCATCATCCGATGTATCCAATATAATCTCATATCCGTGTCCTTCTTTTGCATCACATACACCTATCCAAGGCATGTCCAATAAAGCGGTAGTATAACGTTTATACGGAAACGGGTGAAGATCGGCTGGATAAAGATGTCCGTTACAGAAATCAGCTACAGCTATGGAGCAATGTTCTGAGTCTAACAAGAACGGATCAAAAAAAGGAATATCCTCTATCGGAGTATCATGATTTTCCATATCAGCTTCTATCTCCAAGTCTGCAGAGGCTTTTGGAAGACTCAGTTTTACCAAGAACGGATAATTATTAACTTCCGTTTCGAATGCTATCGCCCATTTATCAGTAGTACTTACTTCATGAACATTCTCTATTTTTTTATCTTTTGAAGCTACTTGTCGCCACTCTCGATTTCCTTTTTTATCATATACGTTCAATACACCAGTAGGTTGAATGGTTATTTTCAAATGACTATTCTCAATGAACCAAACATCTCCTTCCTGTGAAACTCCATCGCTTGAACTACAAGCGTAAAATCCCAACAAGACAAAAATTGTCAGGAAAACACTTATTTGCTTAAAAAAATTCATATATAATTTTATTTTACTTTCCAAAACAATATTGTTAGAATACTCAAATAATTATTGAAAGTTCTGATTAAAATAGAAGTCCCTATATTTAGGGAAATACCGCAAAATATAGGGACTGTCTAGCTATTATATAATACTAATACCCTTCGTTTTGCTTAATTTTACCTTTTGACTCATCTATTACCTCTTGCGGAATAGGAAAAAGTACCATATGCTTATAATCAGCCTCTCTTCCTTCTGGAATATATCCTTGGTCTACTGCTGATTGTATCCATTTCCCATGTCTAATTAAGTCACGTCGACGATGTCCTTCACAATATAATTCACGGCCGCGTTCATCCAATATAAAGTCACGGAAATTCTCTTTACTAGCTGTAGCTGTAGTTGGAATAGTATTGGGTATACCAGCACGGGCACGAATCTGCTCTACCAATCCAATAGCTTCCTGTGTAGGACCCTTCTGTTCGTTTATAGCTTCGGCTAACTCCAACAAGACATCAGCGTAACGATATACCACTACATCATTACCTGCTTTTTCTGAAATCTGTGTCGGGTCTTCAGGATACTTGACAGGCAAAGCTCCCTTTACTAAATTGGGATAACCATTGTTACGGCTTGCTAATTTCGTTTCACCATTGCTTATATATTCAAATTCTGTAATAAGTGAAGGTGCCATTGCACGTTCATCTCCTGGTTGTTGAAAATGGTGATCGTAATATTTCCATGGCATATTATATACATTCCATCTTTGCACTTTGCTATTCGTCCAGAAAGAAGGAAGTTCAGGAGGAAGCACATGAGTAGTCCAAGTATTCCCATTACCATTTGTCTCAGATTGACAGGGTAATGCCCAGATAATTTCATTATTGCGTTCATTCTCTATGCTAAATACAGATGAATAAGTAGGCTGTAACTTGTATCCTAACCCTTGAATTTTTCGGCAATAGGTTTCAGCATCTGCCCAACGCTTTTCCTGCATATAAAGTTTTTCCAAAATGGTATAGGCAGCGCCTTTAGTGAGCCGTCCGTATTCAGAATCATCATAAGATACCGGCAAAATCTCTGCAGCCGTTTTCAAATCAGTTTCAATTAACTTGATAAACTCATCTTTCGGTAAGCGTTCCAAAATTATCTCATTTTCTGGATGGCGCAGAATTTCAACATCAGTAGTCACATTAGCAGTTCCGTAAAAATCATATAAGAAGAAGAGATATTGACCACGAATACACTGCAGTTCTGCTATATATTGTTTCTTAACATCATCATCTATAGGAGATTTTTGCAAATCATCTATGACCAAAGTGGCCCGATTAGCCTCTTTTACAAACATATTATAGAATTTATACGCTGCATATGTTGTAGAATTCCATTGAAACTTCTCCATAAATTCATAATCATCACGTTGTGTACCCATGTCATCTGCACACAAGTTATTTATCATCCAAAATGTTTCCGTCCAACCACCATAAATATCACCAGGTGAGCCTAATGGACTATAAATTCCTGTTACTGCTGCTTTGGCATCAGACTCTGTTTTGTAAAAATTTTCAGGAATAATCTTATCATATATTACAGGATCTAAATCTAAACAAGATTCCATGCCTATTCCTAACAAGGCTACCAATGTAATCTGTTTTATATTATTCAAAAGTCTCATATTAAAATCTAATTAAAAAGTTATATCTACCCCAAAAGACATTGTTGTTTGAGTCGGATAAGCTGCAAGACCGTTCATCTCCGGATCGATGCCGCTATACTTAGTGATAACAAACGGATTTTGAACATCAGCATATAAACGCAAATTTTTCACTAACTTACTGAAGTTACCTAACTTAGGAAGAGTATATCCTAGTGTTATGTTCTTACAACGCAAGAAGTTTGCGTTCTCCAGCCAAAAGTCCGTACTGAAGTTATCATATGGGCTGTTCAAACATGTGGGGAATTTCCCGTTAGGATTGTCATGCGCCCAACGATTTGTTACTTCCGCTAACATGTTAGAACCATTTAAAATAGCATTCGACCCCTTCAAATAGGAAAGATATGCTGGATTTTCTAACTTTCTACCTAAGTAGCCATAAAAGAAAATATTCAAATCAAAACCTTTATAAGTAAAAGTATTACCAAATCCTACATAAAATTTGGAAGTAGCTGTGCCCATATATACAATATCAGCCTCGTCCAACTTACCATCCGGACCATCAGTCAGGTTACCGTTTTCATCACGTCCATGTAAATCTTTATACTTAATCATACCAGGCTTTGCATTTGGCATATGAGGTATTTTACAAGTTCCGTCAGGATTCATATCCTCAGGTTGTACAAGTCCGTCAGAGAGCATTAGGTAACGTGCATTCAGCATATCATGTTCATTCTCATAAATAGCCTTCTTCCATTGTGGACTTCTTTCTACCCAGCGATCACGATAGAAGGAGAAAACATAGTCTGTAGTCCACTGAAACTCTCCAATCAGATTACGGGTAGTCAAACCCAATTCGAAACCTTTACTTCCTTTCACACCAATATTAGCAACAATGGTATTGATCGGGTTATAAGACATTAGCTTCTTGGTATCCAATAAATCAGACACCCTACGGGTAAAATATTCCATGGAACCCACAATGCGATTATTGAAGAAACCAAAATCAACACCAAAGTTAAATTCGGTGGTAGTTTCCCACTTCAAGTTAGGATTAGCCAATTGAGTCTGTGTTACACCAGTAGCAACCTGATCTCCAAACGTATAGTTACGCCCTGTATCATATAAAGCCAAGGCATTACTACCAATATTCGCATTACCAGTCTGACCGAAGCTGACACGCAGTTTAAGATCAGACACTATATCTTGATCTTGCATAAAAGCTTCATTGTTGACACGCCATGCCAAAGCAACTGATGGGAAAAATCCCCATTTATTGTTTTCTGCAAATTTGGAAGAAGCATCACCACGAAATGTAGCTGCAATCAGATAGCGATTATCATAGTTGTAGTTCAAACGTGCAAACACAGAACCCAGAACCTCCTCATTGCCATAAGATCCGACAGTAGGTTTGGCTGATTCGCCAGCCCCCAGATTATACCACTTGAAGATATCAGTCAAGAATTTACTATTAGAAGCATCTAGTCCATCTGTGAAAAACTTTTGATAAGAATAACCTCCCATCACTGTAAATGAATGTTTCTCCGCAAATGTTTTGTCATAAGTCGCAGTAATATCGAATACATTGTTGTTTCGGTTGATAAAGGAACGAGTAGCTCTACCATCTTCCTTAAAACCATAAAGTGTAGTTTTAGGCATATAGGTATTACGCTCTCCTTTATCTTTTTGAAAACCAGCATTCATACGGATATTCAGCCCCTCTATCGGAGTAACCTGCAGGTAAAAATTACCAAGCAACTCTAAATTATGACTTTCATCATCCACTTCCAGTAAAGATACTGGATTAGGCAGAAATGGTTGCTGAGGGTCTATCATATAATCACCGTTTTCATCATAAATTGGTAAAGTAGGATTTGCAGTCATTGCCGCACGAATAATACCAGCATTTTCATTTTGACTTGTTGTTAATGGGGCATTATCATTAGTACTTTGACTAATACTGAAATTAACTCCAGCCTTAATATATTTATTAAATGTTTGGTCGAAATTGAAACGTCCGGAATAACGTTCTATACCCGTACTTTTGATAACTCCTTCCTGATTTAAATAACTACCTGATACATAATAAGAGGTCTTGTCAGTACCACCCGTTAATGAAATGTTATGTTGAGTCATGATGGCATCTCTTTCTACGGCTCCAAGCCAGTCCGTAGTCTGTGCATTAGCTATATCATCGCTAGAATACTTATTTTCATAAGGAGTTACACTATTGGGGTCTGTAGAACCATATGGGTAAATTTTATTATCAGCTAACCAGTTTTCATAACCAATTCGATTGTGTTCTGTCATAAAACCAGCTGCATCCAGCATTTCTTCGTGCTTGGCTCTTTTTGATAAAGAAACAGAACCTGAATATTTAACCATAGGCGCAGCACCTTCTTTTCCTCGTTTAGTAGTAATCAAAACGACACCGTTAGCAGCACGTGCACCATAAATAGAAGTAGCTGCAGCATCTTTTAATACCTCAATTGACTCAATATCTGCGGGGTTCAAATTATTCAATGGAGATTTACTACCGCCATCGTACTTACCCCCTCCTGGTTCCATATTATCCACATTCATTGGATAGCCATCGATAACATACAAAGGTCCAGGATTTCCTGCACCTCCAGCTGCATTACCACGGATTTGTACAGTAACAGCTCCACCCGGCTGGGCATTATTAAGTGTAATTTGCATACCAGGAGCCTTACCTGAAAGCATTTGTCCCAAAGAAACATTACCAGTCAAGGGTAAATCATCCGCTTTCACCTGAGTAATAGCACCTGTAATATCACTTTTCTTCTGTGTACCGTAACCGATTACGACTACCTCATCCAAACTTTTAGAGTCTTCACGTAATACAACTTGTAGGTTGGAAATTTTATCAACCTTTACCTCATATGGTATATAACCGATATAAGTAATAGTAAGCACAGATTTTTCAGGAACATCAAGTTGAAAATTACCATTCATATCCGTAATTGTTCCAATACTCCCATTACCTTTTACTACTACGTTAGCTCCAATGATTGCCTCTCCTTTACGATCTACTACGGTACCGCTTATCTTTTTATTACCGGTAGAGTTCGTTTGTTTATTCTGAATCAGGATAATATTTACTCCTTCTATACGATATGATAAACCTAATTCCTCCAAAGCATCATTCAGTATCTCCTTCACGGATCCTTTACCATTTTGCAAACTTACAGTCATATTCAAATCAATAGATTTATTTGATACAAACAAATAATCTGTTTGATTCTCTACTGTTTTGATCAACTGAGATAATTTTAAATTTTTCTTATTAATTTCAATTTTGAGATCTTGTAAATTCTCTGCATACACCATGGATGAAGGTAATAATAAACACATGGCGATTGATAAAGAATGTCTAAATTTATTAAAAATACATTCTTTATTCCAAAAGTATTCACTTAAATGCATGTTTTTCATATATTTGCTATTAATATTAATTTTAATGCTAGGATTAGCATTATCTAATGTTTTTGAGTCGGTAAATGTTGCAGCATCTACCGACTTTCTTTTTCATTTAAATTCTCTTTTTTATTATTTCATAGGCTATTTTATTTATGAGTTGAACAATTATAAGAAAATATGTCATTTTTTTGTTTCTATATAAATCACACTATCATCTATATTTCTTCGGTAAACAAAAGGATAATCATTCTGCAACACCTTCAAGGCATGTTCCACTCCATCTACTATACGGAATTTACCATTATATCTAAGTTTACTAAGTGATGAATCGTTCATTACAATCTGTATATCAAAAATCCGTTCAAATTTTTTCATTATTTCAGAGAATTGCTTATCTGTTACACATATCAATCCATCTGTCCAACGATATTCATCCGAATCTTTTGTATTCGTAACATACAATGAATCACCTTGGGAATATGCAGTTTCACCCGGAGATAAATATATCGATGTCATATTATTATCGACAACTTTAATTCGTCCCTCATAGAGACTTGTTTGAAAAACCGAATCTGCAGCATAGGCCGTAACACTAAAGGTAGTTCCTAATACCTGAACATTATATTTATTAGTCTTGACAATAAAAGGTTCCTTACTTTTGGCAACTTTTAAATAAGCTTCTCCATCCAGCATTATTTCTCTCTTGCCATTTGCAAAAATCAAAGGATACTGAAGGCGGGTATTAGAATTCAACCATATTGCAGTTCCATCTGGCAACAGCAATTTGCTTCGATTGCCAGCCGGTACATAAACCATTTGCGTTTTTTTAGATTGTTTATCCTGCTGATACAGTTCAAAGAAATGCAAACAGCCGATTAAAACAAGTACAGAAGCAGCTATCTTGATTGTATTAATTATCCATCGAGAGAGGTGAATGTGCTTCGACGAAGTTGCTATGGCTTCCTCGTCCATTAGCAATGTCGCATCAAAACGAATTCGTTCCCGTATAAATAACTTCCGGTTATCTGAACTTTCTTCAATCCACTGATGAATGGAATTCTTTTCTTCTTCAGTGGCTATTCCTTCAAAATAGCGATATAATATGTCTTTTTCCATCTTCATTTTTGGGGATTTTCATAATTAGAGCAACTCAACTTTGAAAAATCCCAAACAGGAACCCTATTTTTTTTTATTTTGTTTCATTGCTGTCTAGAAAAATTTTATCACAGCATAAGCTTCCTAGGAGCATTTCCTTCTAGAACATTAACCGCGAAGTAGGTTTGATTAAATATATCTTTGATATCGCCTCTTTCGAAGAGGACTTAACAAATAGAATTTGAAATAGGATGAAGACTTGGATTCAACATGTAATTTTTCTTCGCAATGATAAATAGTCACAGATAGCTACCCATGTGTACACGATATTCTTAGTGGTTACGTAGAATATTTTTATATGCAGATGTGCTTTATCCATTTGAAGAACAACTCAATTTACCATCTCTCCCAGTACAACTTGGCAATGGTCAATGCCTCAAGCTTAAAGTTTTTGGGGAAGAAAATGGTAAGTTGTATTTTTATTAAAATTTTCATACATGACAAATTAAAGAGAATCTGTATATTTCTTGGAAGTAAGTGGATCAATCAATTTAATGATTTCATCAGAGAAAAGTCCGGCAGACAGGCCTACCTCTCCACTATCAATTGTCAATAACTTAGTAAAGCATATTTTCTTTTGCTCTTGTTACAAAAATTGCATTGTTAAGATTAAAACGTTGGTATAGATAGTCAAACTTGACATATCCATTGTCTGTCTCTTTGGATATTGATATAAATATACTAATTAATAGTGAATTTTATAACAATATACACACTTTTGACCATCCGTAAAGATATGATATACGTGGTATTCCTTATGTTCTAACCTTAGCTGTTGGGACCTCTATTTCGGATTCTCCTGAATGCCCTCTACCATCATCGCCAAGTCACACAATTCCATGAGATAGCTGTTTGATTCCAGATTGTACTCCGGCAGTTTGAAATCACCGGTCTTTAGGCATTTTACCCACACCACTATATCTCCGTATTCTGTATGAAGTAGTTTGATGAATCTGTGGCTGGATCCAATAAAGGTGAAGACATCACCGTTCTTCGCTTCGCTATTTATCCTCTCATGTACTACTCCTTTGCGCATATCTATCCTACTAGGACACAAGAAGTAGCGTATCGTGTCGCTCAGGTTAAACTTGGCTACATCGAAAACTTTGAATCAATAATTTCATCAGTATCTCTTCAGAATCGTTTTCTGAAGTGGATACGAAGATCATTGGGAAATAGCAGCGCCACACCATGAGGCCTCAAGAGAAGATTTCATAGAAGTCTGTTCAAAACTGATGGAAGCCAACTCTTGTTTAACAGTCTTTCTGCCAGTTTGACATTTTTACACTAGTAGGGTAGGTGAAGTAACTTACATTTATTTGCTAGTGGTAAAACTTCAATAGCAGTCTACTTTGCTACCCCCATAATTCTAATTCTTCAAATAGTCTATTCATGATAATTGAAGTTTGAGGTCTTCATTATCGTAAAACTACAATCAAATCTCAAGGTTTAAAAGGTGCATTTATTCGAATAGTTACATTTAATACTATCAGTCTCGATTCAGGAACAAATCTGGACCAATCGTACCGAGTCGAGAGTAATTCTGTCTATTTTGCAACATGTACTTTACCGGAGGCTTATTATAGGTAATATATGTCATCATAACTTTGCTTTTGGAACATAAAAGTTTGAAGAAAAATACGTGTACAGTATCACTTAAGAAGAGGCCTCATCAAATAATTGAATCGGCCTCTTACCCTAACTTAAAATATCATTATGATTATCTCTCAGAGTAGGAATAAGGCCTATCCTCTTTTTTTATTCCTCTCTCAAATGCTGGTTTATTTCCCATTTTATAATGAATAATACCTCCATTCATAAGTTCATCATATTCCAGATAATTCCGTGTAAATGGTTTTCCATTCAGTGTAGCAGACTGTATGTATACATTCTCATCACTATTACCTTCTGCCTCGATAATTAATTTCTTCCCATTTTCAAGCTGAATTGTCATCTTTGGGAAAACAGGACTACCAATCACATACTCCGTTGTTCCAGGACAAACTGAATATAATCCCATTGCACTTATTACATACCAAGAAGAAGTTTGTCCCTGATCTTCATCTCCTGGGTATCCATCAGGTGTAGCATTATATAAATCCGCCATAACCTTACGCACCCATTTTTGAGTTTTCCATGGTTCTCCAGCATAGTTATAGAGATATATCATATGCTGAATAGGCTGATTTCCATGTGCATACTGCCCCATATTAATCATCTCCATTTCTGCCATCTCATGAATTACACGATTATATGTACCCACCTTAAACGTATTAGGAACAGTAAAAACAGAATCCAATTTGGCAACAAAAGCCTTATCACCTCCCATAAGATTAATTAACCCCTGAATATCATGGAATACAGACCATAAATAATGCCATGCACATCCTTCTGTAAATGGGCCTCCCCATTCAGTAGGATCAAAATTAGGATACCAAATGCCATTATTCTGCCGTCCACGCATAAATCCAACGGAAGGATCAAATACATTTTTATAGTTATAGACACTCTTCTCAAAAAGTTTCTCATAGAAAGTCTGACCAGTCATTTTTGCAAATTCCATGGCACACCAATCATTATAACAATATTCCAAAGTCTTTGCAGTTGCTTCACGCACATCGGGATAAGGCACATAACCATAAATGTAGTATTCCTTCCAGCCATCACGACCATTAGCTGGTCCTCCTGGACCTTTGTTAGTAACTTCATGGAACATCGCTTCCATTGCATGTTCAGGATTATATGAACGGAAACCCTTCGCCCAAGCGTCAGCAATCAGTGATAAAGCATGATTACCTATCATACCTCCTTGATGACCAGGGAAGGACCAAGAAGGTAACCAACCACTTTGATCATAGGCTGTAACCAAACTAGTGATATAACGATCATGAAAACCTGGATGCAAAATGGCATTCAAAGGGAATTGGGCTCTAAATGTATCCCAGAATCCATTATCAGTATACATAAAACCTTCATGTACTTTACCATCATAAGGACTATAATAGATAGGATTTCCTTGAGCATCAAGTTCATAAAACTTACGTGGGAAAAGCATTGAACGGAAAAAACAAGAATAGAATGTGGACTTCAATTCCTCAGAACCTCCCTCAACCAGAATTTTTCCCAATGCCTCATTCCAAATCTTATTAGCAACACTACGTGTTTGTTCAACAGATTTATGCATTCCTAATTCCTGCTTCAAATTCAATTCAGCTTGTTCTATACTGATATAAGAAGAAGCGATCTTAGCCTGTACTTTAACTCCTTTTCTGAACTGAATATATGCACCTGCATAATCATCTTTTATTTCTTGATTACCTTCAGATATTATTCCTTCATCTCCAGTCCATGTGCCATATGACTCAAAAGGTTTATCAAATATTATAACAAAATAATTAGCGAATTCTTTAGGTACACTTCCATTAGCATTCTTACTATAACCTATTATTTTACGTTCGGAAGGTATAATTTTTACATAACTTCCTCCCTTATTAGGATCCAATACAACATATGAATTCTCTTTATTAGGGAAAGAGAAACGCATATGAACCCCTCTCTCAGTAGGAGACATCTCTGTAGTAACTTTATTAGTAAAAGTTACTTTATAATAATCTGGATGAGCTATTTCATCTTTATGACTGAATTCAGCTGCTCTTTTATATTGATTCACCTCCAGTTTTCCACTAACAGGCATTAATGAAAAAGCAGAATAATCATTAGTCCAGGAACTACACTGATGAGTTTGTCTAAATCCCCTAATAGAATCTTTAAAATGTTGGTAAATCCAACCACTCCCATTCGCTCCTGTTTGAGGAGTCCAAAAATTCATTCCCCAAGGTAATGCAGTAGTAGGATAAGTATTTCCTCTAGTCAACTCATATTTCGAATTTGTGCCCTGCAAAGTATTTACATAACGAGTCAAATCATTTTTCTGTGCCCTAGATTCAACTCCCCAACCAACTATGAACAATAAGGTAATAAGAATATATTTCATATAAGAGTGAACTTTAAATTATTAATAAAAAAGGTATAGCTGATTGGCTATACCTTTTTAGATTGTAATCAGCGATATTATCAATAACCCGGATTCTGAGTCAAATTCGGATTACGTTCCATAGCACTTTGTGGAATCGGCCATAATAACATGTGCAAGTTATCTTTAAATGATTTGTTGTCACGCTTATTATATGTCTCTGCTGTTGCAATATCAACCCATCTCAAAGAATTATCAGCTTGAAGCTGTGGATACAAACGGTTTCTACGGATATCATCCCAAACTTTCAATTCAAGAGGTAACTCATGTAAACGTTCAGTCAAGACATCCTCTATCGTAACAGTAGCAGGCAAATCATAATTAGCATTCAATTCTCCATTCACTGTAAACGCACGTTTACGCACTGTTTCCAGATAAGTTCTGGCTTTAGCCTGATCCGGATTATTTTGTTTCAGTAGGGCCTCTGCAGCAATCAAATAGATTTCAGCCAAACGGAAAACCGGGAAGTTCAAACTAGATCCTTTTGAATTAATCATTGCATAATCCTCAAACCAGAACCAGTTGTCATACTGATTACATTCGAAGACCTTACCTGTATTGGAAACATAGTTTGTAAAGAAGAAATTCTTTTCTTTGATGCGTATATCGCCATCTACATAACTATCTAATACAACATCACTAGCATGATACATATTAGCCAAAACACTGGTAGCAAAAACCTTAGAGTTATCATCCTCTACCCAGGCTGTTGCTTGAACTGTCATACATGCATTAATATAAGGATTACCCTGATTCAAGGTTTCATCATATTCAATAGCATAAATAATTTCTTTCGACTTTTTGTTGTTTTTAATTTTATTAAAAGCACTCAACTGATTTGTTCCATCGTCTTCATTCTGTTCCAATTCATGACCAGCTCCACCATTGATTATGTTTTCTGCCATTTGAGCAGCTTCAGCATATTTGCTTGTATTCTGAAGCGGATAACCTGCCCATTGCAAATAAACAGAAGCTAACAAAGCTTGTGCTGCTGGTCTAGTGATTCTACAACCATTATCATAGAACGTTGTATTGGGCAAATACTTGATAGCTTCAAGAAGATCTTTTTCAATCTGCTCATAAACAGATACAATAGAAGCACGTGGCTGGTTAATTACTGATGGGTCAATAGTCTCGTAAGGTTCAAGAACCAATGGTACTCCTCCATTACCACCACCTTGAGCTTCACCATCTTTACAACCAAATTCCTTAATAAGGAAAAAATAAGACCAAGCACGGAAGAAATATACCTGAGCCAATAATTCATTCTTACGGTCCTCAGAAATAATTCCAGCTTCAACCATTTGTGGTAATCTTTTGGCCAAGACATTACAACGACCAATAGAAACATAAGGCTCACGCCAAAGTTCACCTACATCTCCAGCAACAGTCTGAAAGTTTATATTCAGTGTTTCCATATTAGAAGAAAAATCACCATCTTTCTTGTCATCTACAAAAAGGCCAGATAATAATCCATTATACATCAAACGAGTAGGTTGCCAACCCGTATTACGTCCTCCGTATAAATAAGGAACGCCTCCACTATAAACCATATTTACAGCAGATTGAGCATCTGCATCTGAAGTCCAAAACTGACCATCTGTTTTAAGATCCAATGGTTCTTCTTCCAAGAAATTACTACATGACGTAGTTACCATTGTAAGCAAACTAAATGTGCCAAATACAATATATTTAATCTTTTTCATAACATAATTTTTTTATCAGAACGTAATATTCGCACCAACAGTATATGTACGAGCCTTCGGATAAGCAAAGAACATCACATTTTGTCCCCAAGTAGAAGAACCTTTGGAAGATGATTCTGGATCATATCCTTTGAAATCCTTAGAACAAATCATAAATGCATTATTCACACTAAAATATAATCGCATATTTTTAACTCCAATTTTACGAACAGCAGACGGAGTAAAAGTATATCCCAATTGAATCATATTCATACGGAAATATGAGCCATCAGCAATCCAAGATGAGTTAAAATTCTGATCACTATAACCATCACCATAAGCACGGTTATAAATCATCTGTACTGTAGTATTCGTATTTGTTGGCGTCCATGCATCTGTTAAAATCGTAGACAAACCAGAAGTTAAGAAACGAGACTGAGTAGAATGCAAGAAATCCTGTAAGACTTCTACTCCCCATACAAACTGCATGTCTACAGTAAGATCGAAGTTTTTATAATTCAAATTATGAATAAAGCTACCAGTCCAATCAGGTAAGCCTTTTCCAAGAATCGTTTTTTCCGTAGCAATCTTACTACGACCAATCTGATCCCCTGAATCATAGATACCCAACCATTCATAACCACCAAATGAAGACAATGATTCACCGACTTTCAGAGTACCCCAGTTATTCCAAATTGTTTCATTATTTGCTCCCAGTTTTTCAACTTTATTCTTATTATAGTTCAAGTTCAAAGTAGCTGACCAACTAAAATCACGGTTACTGATAGGAATTGCATTCACCATTAAGTCAACACCCTTATTAGAAACTTCACCAATATTAGCTGTAATATCAGAGAAACCTGTAGAATAAGGCAATGGACGGCTATATAACAAATCACTGGTATATTTATGGTAAAAAGAAACGTCAAAAGACAAACGGTCTTTAAATAAGCCCAGATTCAAACCTAAATCAAATTGTGCGGTCTTTTCCCATTTCAAGTCTTTATTGGCCATTTTGCTCAGATATGAAGTAGTTACAGTTTCACCACCAATAACAGTTGTACCTTGACCGATAGTAGCTAATGAAGCATAAGTACCGATTTCACTGTTACCCATTATACCATAACTTGTATGCAATTTTAAGGTACTGATAACCGGTAATTTCTTCATAAACTCTTCATTCGAAATATACCAAGCCAAACCGGCAGACGGGAAGAATGCATATTTATTATTCTTACCAAATTTAGAAGAACCATCATAACGGCCTGTTACCGTTGCCATATATCGGTCACCATAAGAATATCCAATACGCAAGAAATATGAATTCATCGCCCAACGATCATGATCAGAACCTACACTAGGGCGCTGTGTTCCAGCTGCCATATTGTGGTAACCATAATAGTCATCAGCGAAAGTCTTGGCTGTTGCATTGAAAGACTCATAAGTACGCTCCTGCCATGACAAACCAGCCATCGCATTGATACGATGATTACCAAACGAATTCTTGTAAGTTAAATATGTTTCTTCTTGCCAATACAAAGTACTTGAATTTGATTGATAAGCATTACCTTGATCTCCTTTACCAAAATCATGTACATCCCGAGGACCATATTCACGGTTAGTATAATTGTGGCTATCAATACCAAGTTGGGTCTTCAGATCCAAGTTAGGAAGCAGATGAAAAGTTAATCCTACATTACCGAAAATTTGTGTACGGTACTGTTTACGTTGAACCGAATTCAAGAAATGCACAGGATTCGCTCCATCTTCCGAAGAAAAACGTACCATTTGAGCAGGACGGTCAGCTGTTGCTGCATATTTTATGACATCCTGAAATACAGCTGTATTATCATCTGCCCAAGTACCATCAGTATTTTTCACTGGATACCATGCAGGCATTTCAATCATTGTACGAAGGGCATTCTGTCCTCCATCACCATGGTCTGTATTATTTCCCCAAGAATGATTTACCAACAAATTTACAGAAGTTGATAACCATTTTGTAGGACTTGCATCATAAGTCATTTTTGCATTGATACGCTTCATATATGAATTCAATAGCAAACCTTGCTGATCCGTATAGTTCAAAAAAGCACCGATCGACGAATTCTTACCTGCCTGCTGAATGCTTAACTGATGATTATGTGATATAGAAGTACGAGTAGCCTCTTTCTGCCAATCAGTATCGTAAATGGCATTACCGTTTTCATCAAAATAACGGGAATCAGTAAAGTGGTCAGCTCTATCCAAAGAATAATTTGTTCCATGATAAGTATTGGAGTTTTCCAATCCTTGCATAAATGCTTCCTGCCATTGAGAAGCAGTCAATGTTTCCATATAACGAGCCATTGTTCCGAAGCTAACAGAACCTTGATAGGATACAGCAACACCTTCTCCATCCGTTTTACCGCGTTTCGTAGTAACCAAGATTACACCATTTGCACCTCGTGCACCATAGATAGCTGCTGAAGAAGCATCCTTCAGAACTTCTATGTTTTCAATGTCATTCGGATTAAGTAAATGGAAATCTTCCATTACCACACCATCCACAACGTATAACGGATCTGTTGAAGCATTAATAGTGTTTACACCACGAATAAGTACACGGATTCCTGCACCTGGCTGACCTGAATTAGAGAAAATATTTACACCAGAAGCTTTACCTTTCAAGCCATCCAATGCACTGAATGATTGCGTTTTAAGAATATCAGATCCACGTGTACTAGCAATAGATCCTGTTACATCAGACTTACGCATTGTACCATATCCTACAACCACAACCTCATCCATCACCTCCGTATCTTCAGCCAAAGTAACAGTAATGTTCCCCCCCTGCGCTTTACTGGCTGCTATCTCCTGCGTTGTATATCCAATATAGCTAATTACCAATGTAGCCTTATTAGAAACATTCAATGTAAATTTACCGTCAAAATCAGTAATCGTACCATTGGATGTCCCTTTTTCCATGATATTGGCACCAATAATAGGTTCACCATTCTTGTCTATTACCACACCATTAATTTGATGTCCTTGCTGAACCACATCAAAACGATTTTCATGATTATAACCCACCAGTGCTTCAGATTGACTAGTCATCCGACTAGCAACAGTTCCATTCTCTCCAATATAATCATTCGAATTAGGCAAATTTGCAGGAAAAGCCAATGCTGACATCGAACAGGTAGAAAGAAGAATGGTTGAAAATTTCATAACGTTCAGAAATCTTGATTCTTTTTCCATAATGTTAGATTTATACATTAAAATAAAAAATTTATCACATCAGAGGTATATGTCAAAACCTCATTTTTAAGGTTAATAAAATTCATTTCATAGGCTATTTTATTTATGAGTTGAACAATTATAAGAAAATATGTCATTTTTTTGTTTCTATATAAATCACACTATCATCTATATTTCTTCGGTAAACAAAAGGATAATCATTCTGCAACACCTTCAAGGCATGTTCCACTCCATCTACTATACGGAATTTACCATTATATCTAAGTTTACTAAGTGATGAATCGTTCATTACAATCTGTATATCAAAAATCCGTTCAAATTTTTTCATTATTTCAGAGAATTGCTTATCTGTTACACATATCAATCCATCTGTCCAACGATATTCATCCGAATCTTTTGTATTCGTAACATACAATGAATCACCTTGGGAATATGCAGTTTCACCCGGAGATAAATATATCGATGTCATATTATTATCGACAACTTTAATTCGTCCCTCATAGAGACTTGTTTGAAAAACCGAATCTGCAGCATAGGCCGTAACACTAAAGGTAGTTCCTAATACCTGAACATTATATTTATTAGTCTTGACAATAAAAGGTTCCTTACTTTTGGCAACTTTTAAATAAGCTTCTCCATCCAGCATTATTTCTCTCTTGCCATTTGCAAAAATCAAAGGATACTGAAGGCGGGTATTAGAATTCAACCATATTGCAGTTCCATCTGGCAACAGCAATTTGCTTCGATTGCCAGCCGGTACATAAACCATTTGCGTTTTTTTAGATTGTTTATCCTGCTGATACAGTTCAAAGAAATGCAAACAGCCGATTAAAACAAGTACAGAAGCAGCTATCTTGATTGTATTAATTATCCATCGAGAGAGGTGAATGTGCTTCGACGAAGTTGCTATGGCTTCCTCGTCCATTAGCAATGTCGCATCAAAACGAATTCGTTCCCGTATAAATAACTTCCGGTTATCTGAACTTTCTTCAATCCACTGATGAATGGAATTCTTTTCTTCTTCAGTGGCTATTCCTTCAAAATAGCGGTATAATATGTCGTTTTCCATCTTCATTTTTGGGGGATTCATAATTAGAGCAACTCAACTTTGCAAAATCCCAAACAAGAACCCTATTTTTTTTTATTTTGTTTGTTTTCTATTTACTGAAAAGTATGAAAGGGGAGGTTTTGTCACCGACTGATGGCTTTTGTAAGGGAAAGAGAATAGGGTATATATAGTGTTGTAACTCATTCATCAACAATTATATAGTAGAAATATCATCAATGGTAAATAATCTTTCAATTCATAAGATAGTAAATTGATAGCTTTATTGATATGATAGTCCACTTTTTGTAGAGATATGCCTAAAATACTTGCAATTTCTTTTCGCGACTTATTCTTCAAACGGTTCAGTACGAAGATTTCACGAGTTTTATCCGGCAACTTGGCCAATGCTTGCTTCAAAATCTTCTGGACATCTTCCAAAAAGATTGAATCATAGCTGTCGTTTTCCAACGTCTGAATACGGGTAGTAATTTCCCAATCCTGCAAGTTGGTGCAGAGCTTACTATATTCTTGCTCGACCGACAAATGTTTTAAGTAGTTTAAACACTTATTTTTAACAGTTAACAAGATATAACCTATTACATCCGTTTCTTTGGGTATATTGCATTTGTTTTCCCAAAAGTAGAGCAAAGCGTCGTGAACAATATCTTCGGATGTAGAAGAATCATTCACATAATAATAGGCGTAACGTATAAAACGTGTATAATAAGTTGCATAGAAAGTTCCAAAATTCATTTCTAAACAAACATCCGATAGTGTTATCTTATTCATTTCTCTCTATACTATAGAATTAAAGTTAGACAAATCAAATAAAAACAATCTAAAACACCAATATGTATTTGCTAAAAAAATCTTTATGCTATTTTATAAACTTAAAATTGCAACTGCATAGATATCTTCAAAAATAGTCAGAAATTTAATCTCAGACAAATAACTGCCACACTTCTTTTAATGAACATATCTCACATCCATGGTAAAACTTTCTGCACGATAATAGCCAATGTTATACTCAATAGGAACTCCATTGATATCAGAAACGAATCTTTTTCTTACCAATATAGGATCACTGGACTTGATATCAAGCTTTTCTGCAATGGACTCTCCAGCCAAACGCGCAGAGACCTCCCCTTTACTATTTTTTACAATGATATCATATTTATTTTCAAGTATTCCATAAAGTGGTTGAGAAAAATCCTCGCCTCCGGTAAACGGTATACTCGGATTAAAATAAGAGATAAAATAGACAATAGGGTATTCCCTATTTCCACGTGCTCGTTCCAATACCATACATTTTATACTTTTCTCAGGGTCTATATTGAAAAAAGAACAGATTTCATCAAATGGCTTTTTTAAAACTGACATGCAGTTCGAGATTTTTAATTTCGATGCCTAGCATTTTCATTTCCTGTGAAAAACTTAACCAATTTTTCACACCTCCAACGATACCTTTCTTTACAACTTTTGTGCCATATCTTCTTTTTCTAACTAATAATCCCTCGAACACAAGCTTGTTGATAGCTTGACGAAGTGTGTTCCTTGATATATTTAATTGTTCAGACAATTGAACCTCATTAAGAAGTAATTTCCCATTTTTATATTCTTCTGATTCGATAAGTTTTCTCAACACCTCCTCTGCTTGCACATGCAAGGGTTTGCTACTGGTATGATCTAATTTATATGTTAGTTTTATTCTTTTGCAAATATAATAAAAAAATGCCTAAACTATTGTCCAATATAAAATCTTAATAATGATAATGAAGGTATTGTAATAGGCGGTATATATGCACTTTATCAGTTAGCTAAAGAAGATGAAAGATATGCACCTATCATTACTAATATTTTTTGTAATTACGTTAATGATAATACAGATAAACAAGATAAGAAGTCTTATCAGACTATACTTTCTTTATTGTTTTCTAAAGATAATCCTTTTGTCTTTGGTAAGCAAGACAAATTCCGTAATATTGATTTTACATATATAACTTTATTTTGTTGTGCTGATGATGTGCAATTTTACAAATGCAAATTTAAGGAAGTAAATCTTATAGGAAAAAAAGGTGTAGCAGTTTCAGATTGTGATACTGAAGGTGCAGTATTTATAGATTTTACTACTGTAAGATTTTTTTCAGGGAATCTTAAGAGGTCAGCTATAATTAGCAATAAGACAATGAATATTTATTTAGGAGCTAATAAGTTATCTAATATTGATGTAAACCCGTTGGCGGAATTAATTTGGTTTGAGAATTATGTTTAAAAAGTTGCGCATATCGCTGATTTTTATTAACTTAGTGTTGTCCAAATCATTAAGTTTATATCATCGTATGCACAACTTATATACAAAATTCGTCAAAATACTTGAGATATGCAAGCAATTTTCCCATAATCTTGTTAATGAGCATGGGAATATTGTCCGCCGTGGTCCTGTTCCTAAATTCTCAGACTTAGAGGTCGTGGCTTTGTCGTTGGCTGCCGAATCGGAAAGCATCGACAGTGAGAAGTGGCTTTTTGATTACAAGCTGCAAGAGTACAAGGAGAAAATCCCCAATCTTATATCGCGCAGACAATTCAATGACCGCAGAAAGAAAACCACAGGCCTATGTGAAGCCATCCGCAAGCGGATTGCCTTGAAAATAGATGGTGATGAGGATTTCTTCCTTGTGGACTCCAAACCGATAGAAGTCTGTCGTCCCGCAAGGGGAAAACGCTGCAAGATGGGACAGTCGGGAGATTTCTCCAAAGCACCCGACTTTGGCTATTGCGCTTCGCAAAACACATACTACTTTGGTTATAAGCTTCATGCCATCTGTGGGTTAAGTGGAGTAGTGCATTCCTATGACTTGTCAAAGGCGAGCGTGCATGATCTCAATTACATGAAGGATGTGAAGCTGGAATATCACGATTGCAGCATCTATGGGGACAAGGGATATATCGGGGCTGATGTACAACTCGACCTCTTTGAGACTGCGCATATCAGGCTTGAATGTCCCTACCGGCTGAATCAAAAGGATTGGAAACCGACTTTCACCCCTTTTGCAAAAGCCCGCAAGAGGATTGAAACAATATTTTCTCAATTGTCAGGCCAATTCCTCCTCATTAGAAATTATGTAAAGATAACAAACGGTTTGTTTGCCAGAATCATAGGCAAGATTAGTGCGCTGACCGTATCGCAATATGTCAACTATATCAATAACAAGCCCATTGGTAGAATTAAGTACGCACTAAATTAATTCCGCCAACGGGTAATTAAAAACATAAAACAATGAATAGGAAGATGATTATGGCATTGCTGTCTTCGGCAGTTTGTTTCGGACAGGTATATGCGTCCGACATTTGGAGGATAGGCACCGACGATGGAGCTGCGGCCGAATTTGCTTTGGCACCTTCGGGGTATGAGGACTTTTTAGCAAAAGATTTTGGTTATGAAGATCGTTATTATCTGATTGGACATTCTGATTTGAAGTCCGATTTTCCGTATGTGCTTCCCGGTCCGGATGATACGTGGGGCGGAACGTGGGGAACGGCTGGTTGGCGAACTCACGATGTGAATATCCTGTTTAAGCTGGATGAAGTAAAGCGCGGAAATTGGAAATTGGTTGTCGACTTGGTGGATTCGGCTCCTACCCGTTCGGTAGTAAAGGTGAAAGTAAACGATAAAGAAAAGAAATTTGAGATAAAAGGAGGTTCTGCCGATGTGCTCAAAGGAGATTTGGCAGGGGCGAAAGGACATGTGTTGGAACTGCCGCTGGAGGTGTGCGATTTGAAAGCAGGAGGAAATCAGGTCACAGTTTCCGTGTTGGAGGGCGGATGGATTGTATTCGATCAGGTCCGTCTGGAAGCTCCGGCATCGGCACAGATCGGGAAAATGAATCCCGACATTTTCTTGAGAAATGTATCTTCGGCTTCATACGAAATAGAGTCGGACGGAAAACGTTGCCAACCTTTATTGGTCGATGTCGAACACCTGTCGGGTAATCCGGTTTTGTCAGTAAAATTAGACGGGACGGTTATCCTGTCGGAGCAACTCGACACGGCACGTTACGTGTTCGAAGCTCCCATGCCTGCCGTAGCGGGGAAGAAGAAGAGCACTTATCAGGTCTTTGCCGACAACGAACTGATTGAAGAAGGTAAAGTAATGCGTTCGCCTCAAACGCTGCAAACGTATGCCGATTATGTAGATACCAAGTTAGGTACTGCCCATTCGCGTTGGATGATAGCCCCCGGCCCGTGGATGCCTTTCAGTATGGTGAAAATAAGTCCTGATAATCAGAATACATGTTGGCAGGCAGGCTATCAGCCTACGTTTGAAACGTTGGGATGCTTCAGCCATATTCATGAATGGACTATGGCGGGACTGGGTATGATGCCTACCAACGGAAAACTGTTTATCAAGGTGGGCGATGAGTTTAAGCCCGATGAAGGTTACCGCTCGCGCATTAATAAAAGTACGGAAGAAACTCCGTTAGGTTACTATAAAGTCTATTTAACCGATACACGCATTTGGGCCGAAGTAACGGCAACGGAAAGAGCCGGATTTCATCGGTATACTTTCCCTACTGATACCGACGGACGTGTGATGATAGATTTGCACATCCCCTCGGAATATGATTATCAGCTGAAAGACGTGCAGATTAAGAAAGTAGGTGAGAGCCGCATCGAAGGATATTGCCATCAACTGTCTCCGCGCCCTACGGTATGGAGCAATGATGCCGACCAAGAGTACGTGGTTAATTTTGTCATCGAGTTTGATGCTCCGATAAAGAAAGTGGGTGGATGGAAGAATAATCAGGCTTTAGATACCGAGATGATTGGCGGGAAAGATTTGACCGACGCTGGACTTTATGTGGAGTTTGACACTAAGAAGCAATCGGTGGTTCAGGCGCGGACAGGCATTTCGCTGGTCAGTGTGAAAAATGCGGCCGAGAATCTGAAAACCGAAATAACCGACCGTTTCGGTTGGGACTTTGAAGCAGTAGTTGAAAACCAAAAAAGCGTTTGGAACTCCATTCTTTCTCGCGTACAGATATCATCGGATGACCGTATGGAGAAGGTTCGTTTTTATACGAACATGTATCGGGCATTATGCCGCAATACGTGGAGCGACGTAAACGGTGAATGGGTGTCGCCCGACGAGCGGGTACGCAAGCTCTCCAATCCCAACCATCTGGCTCTGGGTTGCGATGCGTTTTGGAATACGTTTTGGAACTTGAACCAGTTTTGGAATTTGGTAACGCCTGAATGGTCTTCCAAGTGGGTAAACTCTCAGCTTGCATTATACGAGTCGAACGGCTGGCTTGCCAAAGGCCCTGCCGGTATGGAGTATATTCCGGTAATGGTAGCAGAGCATGAAATCCCTCAAATTGTTTCGGCATATCAGATGGGTATCCGTGATTTCGATGTGGAAAAGGCGTTCGAGGCTTGTAAAAAGATGCAGACTACTCCGGCGGCTCCTGTGGCAGGAGGCTTTGCAGGCAATCGGGATTTACTTCCTTATCTGAAATATCATTACGTCCCGATGGAGAAAGGCCGCTTCTCGAATACGTTGGAATATGCCTACGATGATTGGGCGGTAGGGCAGTTTGCGAAAGCATTGGGTCGGTACGATGATTATGAAACATACGCCGGACGCGGGGAGTGGTGGCGCAATGCGTTGAATCCTGCCAATGGCTTTGCCCACCTTCGTGATACGTTGGGGCATTTTGTGTCAGATTTCGACCCGTTTAAATCCGGTGCCAATCAGCATTATGTAGAAGGGAATGCTTGGCAGTTAAGTTTGTTTGTCCCTCAGAATCTGCCGGCATTGGTTGAGTTTATCGGTAAAGACAAATTTATAGAAAGACTGGATTGGGGATTCCGTACCAGTGAATCGTGGAGATACAATGCGCCGAACGACCAGTATTGGAATCATCCGGTAGTACAAGGCAACCAGCAGTCTATGCACTTTGCGTTTCTGTTTAACTGGGCAGGTAAACCGTGGCTGACTCAGAAATGGTCACGTTCCATAATCGACCGCTATTACGGCTATGGGGTAGCAAATGCTTATTTGGGCGATGAAGATCAGGGGCAGATGAGTGCATGGTTTGTTATGGCTGCACTCGGATTGTTCCAAACAGACGGAGGTTGCCGTGTCGATCCTATTTACGAGATAGCAAGTCCTCTATACGAAAAAGTAGTTATTGATTTAGGAAACCGTTATCATCGTGGCAAGCAGTTTGTGATAGAGGCAAAAAACGTGTCGCGAGCTAATAAATATGTTCAGCGCGCATATTTGAACGGTAATCCACTTGATACTTTCTATTTCCCGGCTTCCGAACTGCTAAAGGGTGGTACACTAGTATTGGAAATGGGGGAAAAGCCTAATACTTCGTGGGGAGTTGAGTAAACTGATTGTGGGTAATATGAAATAAAACGACCGGAATCTTGGCTTTCTTTCCAATGATTCCGGTCGTATGGAAAAAAGAAAATAGAAATAAAATCAGCGGTTGTATGGTTCTACCAATAGTTTGTAAGAACCTCCATCCAACAGTTTTTCATCGAATTCGATACTGATGTGTTTGGTCTCGCCCGGCATCAGCGTAAAATAATTATCGTTCATAATGGCGGGTAAGATGCGTTCGCCGTCGCTGGTGCGTATGGCTTGTACATGGACGGCAAAGGCTACACATTTAGCTGATTTAGGTTGCGTAATGGTTGCTTGAATCATAGCCTTTCCATCGGATTTTGTCAGCTTCGATGAAACTTTGAGTTGGGCAGACGGCAGTTCGTATAAAGCTGTAAAGTTCAAGCGGTCGTTTCCTCTCCAGTAATTGTTTTCCGATACGATATTTCCCTTTTTATCTTTCAGTGTCAAACGGATGAAGTGCACATCAGTCAGTCCTTCCGAGGCTTCTGTTCCTCCTAAAACATCCATTGACCAAAGCGAATAACCAAACCACCATCCTCGTTCTATGCCAAACAAACGTACGTAGCGAGCATTTACTTCAGGGAAAGTGATTTCGTCGATACCTCCCGTACCTTCATCGGTTTTATAGATTTCCTGCCAGTTTTTCGCATCATTCGATACTTGAATTTTGTAAGCCTTTCCGTAAGAAGCCTCCCAGTTAAGGCGTATTCCGCCAACGGGTCCTTATATTTGAAAGAAATAATACTCTTTATCAGAGCGTAATATTGAACAAAAAACGTATAT
>OJMI01001071.1_pt1 | contig 32599 bp, 28 predicted proteins | sample 1597131 | NCBI WGS metagenome assembly OJMI01 (sample SAMEA2452116, study PRJEB22498) | human gut metagenome | reverse complement strand
TGTCTAAAATTTATGCGTAATATAAGAATCCCTCAGGTTTTTACGTTGATCCATTCTCGGTTGGTGTCCCATGCAATATTGGACATATTGCGTACCTTTACCACATGAAAGCAGAACAATTACAGAACAGTAGAAAACTGATTATGAAAATATGCGTTTACATATGATATACGGAAAATCCGTTTCGTTCGAAGAATTAATGAGTCATTTTAATGAAAACGGATAAATAAGATGTTATAGAATTTATAGGGTGAAAATTACATGGAAATAATTTATCTGAACTTTAAGTGTAATACAGGAACGATGGTTAAAGGTGGACATCGTTCTAGTAATGGATGGGTAACTTCTTGGGTTGATTATACGACATATACCCTTACAGCTAGTACAGAAGATTCTAAGCTACCATTAAAATGCTGTTCAATAATTGAAACCTTTTTATCTAGGTATCGCGATAAAAATGAGGAGGACCAAGATTGGGGAGTGTATATAACCGAGGAAAACTGTGAAACCATCATAAGCATTTCAGAATTAATTGATTTATTAAATGATGCCCAAAAAATATTTTTATTTCAAGAATCCACGACGGCGCAACCGTATAAAATAGATTCTTTATTATCAAACTCAAAGAAAGAATATCAAAATATTCTACAGATTATAAGTAGTACTCAATATGAGCTTGACAATGAAATTAAAAAGCTTAAATCTAAATATAATCAAATAACGCTTGAGAAATTATACCCTCATTTTCGTGAACTTATTATTAATTTTCAAATTGATTTCTTTAGTCTTTATACCGAAATTGGATATTATCCAGTAGATCTAATTGCTATTAATCGTGATTATGATTTATTGATAAAAAGTATTGTGCTTTATAAGCCTCCTTATAAAGCTGTTAATGAGATATATACAGTTCTTACAACAGGAAAATACTCATACTTTGACATTGTTGCTGAGAATGTGACTCAACTATCTGCACATGATAATAAAGTCCTGTCAAATTATATAAAGAAGCTAGAGCAAGAAAATGGTTATGCACATTTCGGTAAAAATTCTTATGGCAATGAACAATATTTTAGTCCGAAGATTTTGCCCGGAATGACTAATTTAGTGACATTATATTTGCTCAATGGCGAATTTGAAAAGTACGAGCTGCTTATGAAAAACCCTATTTACTCTCGGCAAAAGAATGGATACTTTGATAGTATGTTAAAGTTTGCATATCTTGCACATGCAAGATGGGATAAAATTTCATTAGATTCAACATCATATGAATATGGTAGTGATAGTGTTTTTTTTAGAGAGCGTTTATTCACTTATGGGGTATGTCATGAAAAAAAATGGGTCCCGTTTTTAAAACGTATAATTACAAATGAAGATGTAATGAATAAATTAAGTTTGTTTTATCCTTATAAAGGAAATAATGACAAATCACCAAAAGATTGTGTTAAACGAATAATTAGTGGTATTATTTCTGAATTCGAATAAGCATATCTTGCTCCGTATATTATTTCTTATGCATATTCTATTCCTATATTGTAATTTGTAGAATGCCATTATGGCATTTATGATTTTGGCATAGTATTTGTTGTGAAATATATAGCTAGGGTTCTATGACCATCAGAATGCACTGGCAGCAGATAAACGAATATCGGAAGATGGTCGTCATGAGTATTCCGACTACTAGGCGTTATTAACTTAAACTTCCAATGTTATGAAGAAATTCAAACTCGAAGTGAAGGTTAACGTCAATTTGGCAGAAGTGCTATGGGCGTTGATCGCTGCTGCACTACTGCTTGGTTAAAAAACTTTTCGTCACCACTCTAAACGAGTGGTGACGTTTTTATTACTATCTTTTTATTGAGAAGGTTCTTTTTTGCTGTTGGTCATAATTTCCTTCTACCACATTGTCAACCTCCCGTTTGGCTCTGATTTGCTCCCGATTGTCAAACCCGCCCTTTTGTTTGGCGGTGAAATACAGGAAATCACCAGCCGCTTGGTACGATTGCTTGTTATCCCCGAACAGGTTAAGGGCACTCTTGATGTCCGACACTTGTTCCATATCAAAACGTGGCTTGTAATAATCACGGGTAAAACGGATGACACTGTGTACCGCTTTACGGAAGATGTCGCTCGTTTTGAGTAGCAGAAAGCTGAGACAACCGATAGTATAGCTTTGCCATGCAATCCGGTTCTTAAGACTTGCGGTTTCCTGTGCATGTTCCGTTTCCTTGTGGTTCAGTTCAGACCGGTGTTTTGCCTCCAGTTGCATCAGCTCACGGCTATGGTCGTTCTGTATGGTCTGGATTTTATCCTGCAACCGTTCAATGGTTTCCTCGTGCTTAGAAATCTCACAGCGCAAATCCTCTATTTCATTTTTCAGGGCTTTTGACTTCCCGGTAGCCCAGCCGACAGCTGCGTTCAGAAGCTCGCTTCCTTTTTCCTTGTTCAGTCTGAAGCGTTTTTCGCTGATAGCTCTGTCAAGGTCTTCACTCTGCCGTTCCTTCTCATTTGCCTTTTCGATAAGGGCGCTGGTAATGCTTTCAGCTTCCTGAATCTTCTGATTTGCCATTTCCAACTGATGTTCTCGGTATTGCCTTGTGGCATCAAGCCGCTTCATTTCCTCCTTCTGTTTCCCAATGATAAAGTCGTTACGTTCCAGATGTTCCTTGCCTGTGACAGCCTTTGACTGCCCACGCTCCATCAGCAGAATGTCGGATGCCAAGGTCTGCATCTGCATCATGTCATCGTCATTGAGCTTTCGGCTCTTTCCGGTTTCGTGGTTCATCCAGTCGAAAACGATATGGGCATGATAGTTCGGCTTGAACCATCTGTCCCCGACCTTGAAGCTTTCCTTGTCTTCCGCTTCCGGCTGACCGTTCAGCCAATGCCCTTCGTCCTTGTGCAGGAAGATTTGCAGCGGTGTGATTCCCCACCGTCTTTGACACTCTTCACCGAATTTACGTACGTCTGCCAGTGTGGTGTTCGACCTGACAAGCAGTACTCCTTCGCGTATGGGTGAGCATCCCGCAATCTTGACTATCTTGCCGTTCTTGCCTTTGCGCTCCCGTTCCTTTTCCTGCATGGCACGTCCGGTCTTTTCCTTTACCATCTGTCTGATATCATCATAATGCGTCCGCAAATCCGGACTGCCGAAGTCAGGATTTATCCACTGCTCGTTATCGGTGGAGAGTTCAGGAACGACATAGATTCTGGACTCTCCGATATTGCGCATGTATTCGGCAGTCCTTCTGTTGTGAGCCTCGCTCGATGCGATGTTGCATGGCTTGATATGTATGCTTGATTTTGTTGCCATAGATACTTGTTTTTGGGTTTGTACTTTATTGCTTGCTTTTCCGCTGTTCGTAAACGCATGGGGTTCTTAGGGGTGCAACCCATAAGCGGAGATTGCAAAGAGAGGGTCACTCTTTGCTCTGGGTTCTCAGGGGAGAAACGCCCTGAGTGGGTCATTAGGGTAAAACCCTAATCCCCTCGGGAGAGCCCACAACTACGTAAGCGAAGCGTGTAGTTATAGTGGGCTATAACCGAAAGCCTCCCGGTTTATTGGGCGGTGTCTTCACTTTGATGGATTGAGCCTGTTTCTTTGTCTCTGCCCGTTTTTGCAGGTATTCGTTCAAATCCTTGCATCCGCTGTATATGTGTGAAGCGTCACGTATATATCTGGCATTGTCATATTCCTTTCTGATTTGCTGCAGGGCTTCCATTCCTGCACGGTCGTTGTCAAAAAAACAGTGGATGCGTTCATAGCTGCCCAGCGGATAGAGTGCCTTGGAAACATTGGCAACGGAGTTCAAAACCATGTAGTCCTGTCTGTCGAAATCGGGGGATTGCGGACAGCTTTCAAGCCTTAGCGTCAGAAAGGAAAGGTAGTCCATGAACCCCTCAAAAACGTAACATGCTTTTCTCGGCTCTCCCGATTGTCTGATATGTGATATTTCCTTAGGTGCGATGCAGCCCTTGAAATATCGGTTGCGGATTTCATATCCGCCCGATATGTTCGGAAAGGCAATGGCGAAATACCGTTTGCCATTGTTGGTGAAGTGTGCCTCACGGCATTCTCTTTTCGCCAGTGCCGTATTTATTCCCCTTTCCTGCAGGTAAGAGAGCAGGGCAGGAGAAGATAGCTGTACGATGTCAAGCTGCTGGAAACTCGGCTCGGTGGCAGACTGCCTGTGAAAAGAGAAAGATACGGGACGGACATGCGGTGTCTGTTCCTCTATGCGTTTCAGGATATACGGAACACTCTCCGTTGCGTAGAGGTGTGCCGCTAGTGCGATGATGTTGCCGCCCTTTCCCAGACCGAAGTCGAACCATTGTTCACGTTCGGTATTTACCTTGAACGAAGGCTCGTTCTCTTCCCTGAACGGGGATTTGTACCAGAGGTTTACCCCCTGCTGCTTTACGGGGGAATATCCTAGACTGTGCAGATAGTCTGCGATTCTTATCTTTTTTGCTTCTTCTGTTGTCATTTTCGTACGGTTTTGTGATGAATGAAAAAACGATGATTTGATGAATTTTGCTTGTAATAAGCTGTTATACAGAAAGGTAACGCTTCATCATTTTCTCATCAGACTGCTTGCCAAAAAAGAAATGATGATTTCTCTTTTCATCAGCATTATATTCCGATGAATGAATGATGAGCTTGTATTATATTGTAATACAATGTGTTATATACCATATTCATCATTTCATCAAAATAATCATATAGCGGTCAGCTGTTCCTTGGTTATCGTGTAGAACCTTCCTGTCTTCCTTTTCGTTTCGTAGTGGCAGTCACGGTGGGGAGCAATCTCATAGGCTGTGTAGGAAAGCGAGTTCGGTGCGGAAGTCAGCTTCCATACTTCCTGAACCACTTTCCGCACCTGATATTTCTCTGCCTTTACCTGCGAATAGATAAGTAGTGTCATGAGGTCATTCAGGCAGAATGATACACTTTCCACATTCATGTTTGACATGATGTCAAGGAACAGTTCAGCCATTTCTATCTCCAGACGGTTGCGGTTGCTCCGGATGATTTTCTGCAGGGCTGCCGTATGTGTCAGCTTCGGATTGAACCACATACGGCTTTCCTTTTCCGTTGAAAGCTCCCTTTGCGTCAGGAAGAACAGGAAGGCAGGGATTTCCTCTTTCAGCTTTTGCAGGAAATTCGTGTCATCGTTCTGCAGCGGATTTATCTTCCTTACCCAGTATCGTGTTTCCCCTGCGTCTATGATAACAGGCAGGTACTCGTTGTTTGAACACAGTACGAACTTGGCGAAGAAGGCTATTTCCGTGCGGTCTTTCCCTTTGGCCTCCACCTTGTAATTGAAAGTAGTGCTCAGGTTCTTCAACCGCTCGCTGTCTTCCCTGCGGTTGAGCAGCACCTCGTCCACGACAATGAGCAGCTTTCCGGCCCAGTCGGAATTGAACTGGCTCCGGAAATCCTCGTTGGTGTTGAATGTCACGTTATCCCCGAATACGACTTTCAGGAAATTAAGGAACGTACTCTTGCCCGTGTTCCTCTCTTCCGATACCAGCAGGAGTATGGGGAGTTTCTGCAACGGCTGCAGGAACAGCAGTTGCAGATAGTCCAGTCCCAGATTGTACTGCTCACCGAAAATGTGTAGCACCAGAGAACGTATATTCGGGAAATCCCCTATCTGCGGAGTATGCTCTATCGGTTCGTACAGATTCAGGAAACCGTCAATCTCCTTCCGGTAGTTCAGATGGTCGGGAACGGTACAGAATCCGTCATACTTCGGGACGGTCGCAAGATAGTTCTTCCCGTAGTCCTGCCTGAGTGTGCTGTTGTTCCATATCACACGTCTTTTCTCATATCCTCCGCTGGCGCAGGGCTGGTTTACGACCTTGTACAGTGTCGTTCCCACACGCATGTATTCTTCCTCTTTCATAGGCTCAGATTGAAGGATTGCGTTCACCCAGGATTTTCTGTATGTCCGACTGTCGGTATCTGACCTTGTTCCCTACCTTCACGGGGTTCAGGTAGTTCTTCTTTGCCCAGTGCCAAAGGGTGGTGTCGCACACGTCGCACATTTTCTTCACTTCCTCCTTTGTGAGGTACTTTTCCTTTCTCGCTTCCGCAATGGCAGTGGAGAGTTCATGCTTGGCACGGCTTATCAGCTGGTTTGAAAACATGAGCAGGTCTTCGCCTGTCACTTCCAGTTTGATGTTGCCGTTTCCGCTTTGGATAATTGCCATCAGATCTGTCATAGGCTTGTTGAAACTGCCGGTTGTAAGACTTCCCGTTTCGGCAGTATTATAAACGAAAAGCCACTACCCCGATTAGGATAGTGGCACAAATATATAACGAAAAATAATCGTAAATCAATGGATTTCAATGCGTTAAATTCGTAAAATCCAAAAACGAATTAAACGAATTTCAAGCGGATAGATAAGCCTTCAATTCCTCTATAGCAACATGGTCTTCCCCGATGTCCTTTATCAGTTTTTTGCTGCCTCCGAAAGGTGTGGTAAGGTTCCTGTACGCTTTCTGTATTCCCCTTTCGTGTACGATGCTGAGGTCTGTGTATTGCTGTTGTAGTGCGTTCCGGAAAGTCTTTATGGGACAGGGGCGCATGAAACGGTATTCCACCAGTGCGATGTACAGACGTGCGATGTCCGTTTCGGTCGTATGCGTTTTCAGCCTTGTTCCGATTCTTTCCAGAATGACATCCCTGTTCTCTATCAGCAGCTCCGGCAGGGTACGTGTATCGGCTTTTCGTCCGGCACTCTTGGGCTGTCCCTGTTGCAGGCTGTCCGTATCTTCTGTTTCGGTTTCTTCAATGTCTTCTTCATCCTCAATAGACCATTCCACGAGGTTGTTTTCCTCAATGGCTTTCTGCTGCTTCCTGAAAGCCATCCAGTCCTCTTTGGTTCTCATGCCGCTGCTGATGCTCTTCTTGATGATGAACCTGACCATGTAGGAAACAAGCCATTTGTATAGTCTGGTAATACCTTTTCTTTTGGCCAGTTCCTCTCCCTGTTCTACCATACACTCATAGCTCCGTCCGTAGTACAACCATGCGAGCATGGCAGGTATGATGCTCCGCCTTTTTGAATGATGGAACTCGTTTACAATCTTTTGAGCAAGGTCGGAATCCAGAAGCACGTTCTCCAGTTCCTCGAAATCGGAGATTTTATCGTCTCCGATCCGTCTGCGTGTGGCTTCCTTGTATCTCGGTACCAAGGTTGTGGCAACCTTGAAAACCTTAACGAATCCCTTGAACTCCTTGTCGTTCATTTCTTCCACGAAAGCCGCATATTCATCGGGGTGGCTGTCAAGCCACTCCCTTATCAGTCTTTTGAAATTGTCGTATTCCTGTTGTCCCATATAGGTTTAGTCTAAAAGTTTAACGAGGTCTTTCTTCATCTCTTCGTCAATATCCCTGTACCGTCTGAAAGCCTTGCTGCCTTCCTTGTGTCCCGACAGTGCTGAAACAAGATTCGGGTCTTTCACCTTCTTATAAATATTACCGATGAAGGTACGTCTTGCAAGATGGCTGCTTGCCACTTCATAAAGCGGTTTTTTGACTTCATCACGTGTCAACGGGTCTAATATAGTGACAATCCTGTCCACTCCTGAAAGTTTGAATATCTTTTTTATTGCCTCATTATATTTCTGTTCGGAAATGAACGGCAGCAGTTTTCCCTCATGGTCTTTATACCGTTCGAGAATTTCCTTTGCCTTGTCGTTCAACGGAACACGTACCGTTACAGGATTGCCCTCTTTGGTTTTCTTCGGTATGTATTCAATGGCTTCATTCACCACGTTCAGTTTGGTCATTCTGTACAGGTCGCTTACTCGGCATCCTATAAGTGTCTGGAAAATAAAGATGTCTCTCTGTATCTCCAGCTGTGGAGTGGCTGACAAGTCAGCATTGAAAATCCTGTCCCTTTCTTCAAGGTTGATATAAATAGGAGTTCCGTATTTGCACTCTTCTATCGGAAACTTGTCAAACGGTCTGTTAGCGGTCAGCTTGTTGTCGAAACACCACAGAAAGAATGTGCGTATTCTTGAAAAGCAGTCTATCAGAGTGTTTTTTCCACGTGGTTGCGGAGTTCTCTTTTCTGGAATGGCTTCATAAATGCTTGGGTACAATTCATAATATTGGTATTCGTTCTCGAAGAAGTCCCACATGTCCCGAAGAGTTTCAGGTGTGACGGTATCAACATCAAGAACAAATCCTTTTTGCCCTCTTTTTGTTTCCCGTACATACAGCTCATAACGCAATAAGGCTCTTTTTACCACCCTGAAATTCTTTTTCCTTACTTCCGATAACGGATGCTTTTCCAGAAAGCTGTCAAACAGCTCTCCGAAAGTCGGCTTGATGACAATCTCTTCCGGTGTGAAATACTTTTCAGGATGATAATATCTGTCTAAGGTCAGTTTCAGCCATTCTTTATCAACGGATTCTTTTTCCGTATGAAAGGATTTTTCCACATAGGTTTTCAGTTTTCGTATCTCTTCATTTATGCCAGTCCTTAAATCTTCGTTGCAGACAGCTTTTGTTTTTACACACTCTGCTTTGTCATCCCACAGATTGGGATTGATTGAAAGCTGGGTAGGAGCAACAGAATCAAGCTGTCTTCCATTTCTCAGACGGATATAAATAGTTGCGGTTGATTCTGTATCATACCGTTTTGCCGCTTTTTTAATGATGAAAGTTACTTTCATAGGCTTGCAGGTTAAATATCTATCTGGATGCAAATATAGATATTTTCCCCACATTTTCCCCACATCTGCTAAATAATTTGCAATCGGATTAATTCGGATTAAAATTTAATATGATTGTAAATAATTGATATATAGTTATATTGCTGTGTTTTTCTGTATTTTTCTTTTTACCCACATTTTCCCTGTTTTAATTATTTCAAATGCGGGTCTGGGTACAGAATGAAAGGCTAAGTAATTGATAATTCATTACTTAGCTTTTTCTTTTTTTTAATTCTCCTGCATTTTCCTATAAAAAAAGGATCAGTGAAATCTTTCAGTTCTTTTACGTTGATTTCTTTACTTTACATCTGAAATGATGAAATAATTCAGTGTCACTTTAGGAAGAAGAAAGTGGTAACCGTTAGTTTCCATAATTGATGATGATTTGTTTTAAGCAAATATACAATTTTACCAGATCACTCCTCAGATTATTACGTTGATCCAATATCAGCAACTTACAAAGAAGATAAAACAAAAGCGACAAGCAATTTTCACTGCTTGTCGCCTTCTGTCGGAATGAGGCGACTCGAACGCCCGACCCCTACGTCCCGAACGTAGTGCGCTACCAACTGCGCTACATTCCGAATGCAATTTTTCTTATTTGCGGTTGCAAAGATATGTATATTTTAGGAACCAGCCAAATAAATAAGTGAAAAAAATGGATAAAAATATTTTGATTCATTTTATAATGGAAAAATATTTGGAAACTTCAAAACTTTGCTTACCTTTGCAACCGCAAACGAGAAAGATTGGTGCCATAGCTCAGTTGGTAGAGCAAAGGACTGAAAATCCTTGTGTCCCCGGTTCGATTCCTGGTGGCACCACTTTAAAGAAGAACAAAAGACAGTAAAATCCTGATTTTCAATCGAAATCAGGATTTTTTTGTTTTTCCCAAACACGCAAAAAACGGCAAAATATTACCGTTCGAGGTGGAGCAAAAGGTGGAGAAGTCAAAATGTTACTTCTTTTGGGTATGTGCAAAGTCTTGTATTCGAATATATAAATCACAAATAAATATTTCAGAGAGATAGTATTTTTTTCTCGATGGTTAAATCTTCTTCTGTCATGTGGGGAGAAGGAATATTGCACATGCGAATAATATCTCCAGGTTGGCAAGTATAATTGTAGTAAGCTTGTTCTTTTTCGTTTAAAACTTCATAAGCTTTTAATTCTCCTTTTAATTTCATAAATTCATCGCGAGCAATGCTGTCTGAGTATTTTACAAAAAGAATGCGTCGTGCTACAGGATTATAATTGTAATCAAAGCAAGTATAAATACCCCGTAAAAGTGGAGGGTGATCATACATGGGTAACTTTAAGCAGATATGATATAAAGCTAATTGAGGAGGCTGGTTCTCATTGAACGTAAGGTATAGGTGATTCATACCGTTCATCATGACTACTCCCCAATGTGTTACTCCATAAGCGTTATTGTGGCCAACTTCTGCATAACATCCTGTTTCTGCTGGTGTTATTAAGTAAGGTTCTATTTTTAAGCTATGACTTCCTGAAGAAATACTATAACTTAAGTAAATCCCACTGAAATAAGAAATACGGTTCAGTGTTTCTTGCATGTTGTTTTCCAGTTGTGTCAGAAAGGGATTAATCTTGTTCTCTGAAGGAGATTTAGGAATGATTTCCATTGCAAATAAAGAATTTTTCAGGTTGGCAAGTGAACCTAACAGCTTCTTTTTTGAAACATTGTTAACCCAGACTAATGCATTGTTTAAAGCCTCATCCTCATTTTCTCCTTTTTCTGTGTTTTTTAAGTATGCGGGAAGTACAGTTGAGTAAATGGCAGATAAAACACTGGGAGAAATTCCTGCTTGTTCTGCCATTTCCTTCATTTTTATGCCTTTTTGTCTTAAAAAGGAAATCCGTTCGTATATTTCTTTTAAATCTTCCATATGAACTGATCTGTATAAAACAAAATAAAGATACGGCTTTTATGTTACATATATGTTTCATTTCTATTGTTTCTGTATTACTGAATCATGAGGAAATCGTTTCATGAATATTTCTGAATTATTACAACTTTATGATTCATGTTTTATTCATTTTTTTCTTTTGAACCGGAGTCTACTTTTGCAGCGTAATCAAAATGAGATAGAAATAATGAAAACTTCAAATCCGGTGTTACAAGAGATAAAAAAGAATTCTATGCCTGACTGGCTTTTTGTTCTTTGGGCAGGTGGAACAGCACTTCTTTCTTATTCATTAGTCTATGCCCTTCGAAAGCCTTTTACTGCAGCAGAATTTAATGGACTTCTTGTTTGTGGTATGGATTATAAAATAGCTGTTAGTATAATTCAGTTATTAGGATATGTTTGTGCTAAATTACTTGGTATCAAGTATATCTCAGAATTGAAACCTGAAGGCCGTTTGAAATTTATCATTGGTTCTGCTGCTCTTTCGGAACTTTCATTGATTGTTTTTGGATTATTACCTGTTCCTTATAATATAGTGGCATTATTTTTTAATGGTCTTTCTTTGGGCTGTATGTGGGGAGTTATTTTTAGCTTTCTTGAAGGAAGACGTACTACCGATATTCTTGCCAGTATTATGGGAGTAAGTATGGCGTTAAGTTCAGGGGTTGCAAAATCATTAGGCCTCTATGCTTTACATGATCTTCATGTAAGTGAGTTCTGGATGCCGGCCTTAATTGGTGCCATTGCATTTCCCTTACTTTGCTTTACTGGTTGGATGATGACACGTTTTCCCAAACCTACAGCTGCAGATATTGCTTCACGTTCCGTTCGTGTTACCCTCAACGGAAGAGAACGATGGAAATTATTCCGGCAGTTTATGCCTATATTGATTATGCTTTTTGCTGCAAATTTGCTGTTAACTATCCAGCGTGATGTAAAGGAAGATTTTATAGTCTGCATTATAGATGTTTCTACTATATCTTCATGGGCATTTGCACAGATTGATTCAATTGCAACTTTAGTTTTATTGGCAACATTTGCTTTGCTGGCAACTACCTACGACCATTTGAAAGTTCTTTGTATATTACTGATACTTTCTACTTTAGGAATGGGAACATTAGCCTTTTTAGGAATAAATTTCCACCATATCAATTTACCGACTACAATCTGGCTTTTCGGACAAAGCTTGTGCTTGGATATGGCTTATCTCAGTTTTCAAACGATTTTCTTTGAACGTTTCATCGCTTGTTTTAAGATTAGAGGAAATGTAGGCTTTTTCATCATTACAATTGATTTTGTAGGATATCTGGGAACGTTAGCTTTATTGTTATTCAAAGAATTCTATGCTTCTCATATTGATTGGCAATCGTTCTATAACCATATGAGTTTCTGGATCGGGATTGTATGCTGTATTGCTTTTATGGGTTCATTCGTTTATATGATTCAGGCAAAAAAGCGTAAGCAAAGCATAGATTTATCGAATAATGTTTCTGATGAAACAGAAAGTATAGAGATCGAAAATTCAAAAAAAGAGAATAATATATATTTAACAACTACTGCAATATGAAAAAAATTGAATGTGTAATTATGGACTGGGCAGGTACTGCTGTCGATTATGGATGCTTTGCACCTGTATCTGCTTTTATTGAGAGTTTTAATGCTATTGGAATATCCATTACAGCAGAAGAGGCACGCCGCCCGATGGGGCTGACCAAGATTGACCACATACGTGCATTGTTTCAAATGGAACGTATCGGGGAAGCTTTTTACCAGAAATATGGACGCAAATATAATGAAACTGATGTTCAGGGAAGATATGCTGAATTCCAACGTTTATTATTTGCTACTTTACGTGAATATACAGGTCCCATTTCTGGAGTAATACAGACTATTGATACATTACGTTGCCGTGGAATCAAAATTGGATCGACTACAGGATATACTAAAGAAATGATGGATGTAGTAGTTCCTGCTGCTGCAGAGAATGGTTACCGTGTGGACAATTATGTAACTTCCGATAATTTACCGGCTGGTCGTCCTTATCCTTATATGATTTATAAAAATATGTGTGATCTGGGAGTTCCCTCTCGCTTTTCTGTCTTGAAATACGGAGATACAATATCTGATATTAAAGAAGGGCTAAATGCTGGAGTATGGACAGTTGGAGTCATTTTAGGAAGTAACGAACTAGGACTGACGGAAGATGAAGTACAGAAAATGCCAGCAGAAGAATTGAAGAAACGTATGATGGAAGTTCGAGAACGTATGTATGCAGCAGGAGCACATTATGTGGTAGAATCTATTGAAGAATTGCCTGCATTAATCGATTGCATAAATACTCGCATGGCTAATGAATAATATTGAGATATAATAGACTGAAAGATTTACTTGAATAATAAAGAATACACAATATGAGACCTTATTTATTATTGACCCCTGGCCCCTTAACAACAAGTGAAACAGTAAAAGAAGCTATGATGAGTGACTGGTGCACTTGGGATGAAGACTATAACGTTGGTATTGTTGAAGTAATTCGTAAAGAACTGGTAGAACTGGCAAGTAGCCAGCCAGAAGATTATACAGCTGTACTGATGCAGGGTAGTGGAAGCTTTTGTGTAGAAGCTACATTAGGTTCAGTCATCCGTCCGGAAGATAATTTATTAGTTGCTGCCAATGGAGCTTATGGAAAACGTATGGGAGTAATTGCCGATTATTATCATCTGAATTATCACGTCATGAAATTTGATGAAACACAGGCTGTTGATCCGGAAGCTATTGACAACTATTTGGATATGCATCCGGAAGTCACTCATGTGTCTGTTGTTCATTGTGAAACAACTACAGGCGTGTTAAATCCTCTTGAAGCTATTGCTTCTGTTGTAAAGAAACATAATAAGATTTTGATTGTTGATGCAATGAGCAGTTTCGGAGGAGTGCCTATTGATATGGCAAAATTAGGAGTCGATTTTATGATCAGTAGTGCCAACAAATGTATTCAGGGAGTTCCAGGATTTGGATTTATATTGGCACGCCGTTCTTTATTGAAACAATGTAAAGGGGTTGCCCGTTCACTTTCACTCGATCTATACGACCAGTGGGAAACAATGGAGAATGGTCATGGAAAATGGCGTTTTACTTCACCTACTCATGTTGTGCGTGCTTTTATGCAAGCATTAAAAGAATTAGCAGCGGAGGGAGGAATTGCAGCGCGTTATGCCCGATATAGTGAAAATCATCGTGTCTTGGTAGATGGTATGCGTGCACTTGGCTTTAAAACATTGTTGCCAGATCAAGAACAGTCTCCTGTTATTACTTCATTTTATTATCCTACTGCTGATTTTAACTTTAAAGATTTCTATCAAAAGCTGAAAGCAAAAGGTTTTGTTATTTATCCAGGTAAAATTTCACAGGCTGATACATTCCGCATTGGTAATATCGGTGATGTATTTCCCACGGATTTTGAGCGTCTGATAGAAGCAGTAAAAGAACTTCAATTGCAGTAATTGTTTTTTTACTTATCTCCCGGTTTCATTATATTTTTGAAACCGGGATTTTTATTTCATATAGAATTGTATCAGAAGAGTTTGAGCAGTTCTTTCTCACGCTTCAAATCATTTAAGTCTTTTTCCGGAGAAACAAGCATCATGCTTTTTATGACATCTCCTTCTTCACAAGTGTAATTGTAGTAATCGATCAACTCATTATTTAAAAGCGCTTTAGGTATAACTTCTGTACGCATGTTGGCAAATTCCTCTAATGGTATTTCATCTCCCTGACGAATGAAAAGTATACGTCGGGCTATTGGATTACGGTTGTAATCATGGGTCAGGTAAATACCTTTTAGAATGTTTGGGTACTCAATAATTGGGAGTTGAAGATAAACTACCTTTAGTGCCAACTGTAATCTTTTTTGTTCATTAAACATTAAATATCCAATCTGAAAAGGTGAGAATAATCCTACTCCTGTATAGTATTCACCAGACATACTTTGTGAATATACCTTAGGCATTGTATCCCCGTCTGTTATAGAAGCAATCATGTAAGGCTCTACTTTTAGTCCGTCGGAAAAAGAAGAAGAGCTGTATGCAAGATAAAGTCCTGTATATACTCCGGCATTAGGTAAATATTTGACAGCTTCTTTTTCGATATCATCTAAAAATGGGCGTCCGTTATTTTTTGTGTTTACAAATCGGGCATCAATATGGCATACCTTTTCATATAAAGCATCCAGGCATCCTAGCAATTTACGCTTTGATACGTTATTTACTTGTTGAAGTGCTTGATCTAAAGATTTTTCAGGATCTTCTCCATTCGATCTGAGATTAACATATACGGGCAGTACAGAAGAATACAGTGATGATAGAACACTTGATGCAATATTTGTTTCTTCTGAGATATCTTTCATTCTCACTCCTGTTTCGCGGAGCTTTTTCATTTGTTCGTAAAGTAAGATTAATCTGTCCATAATTTATGCTATTTAAAGCAAATATAAGCTTTAGTTATTACAATGGTATGTCAGATGTTTCATTTCTACAACATAATTTTGATATAAACATGACATTATAAACTTGAAAAAATAGCCTGTCATTATACATTATAAATTAATTCTTTCAGATTATTTCCCAGCATACTTTTGTTCCAGAAAACAAAATGATTTTAAATAACTAACAATATGGAACAATGTAAGAAAAACAAGCAATTATCAGATTTATTACTGATCTTATGGGCCGGGGGTGCAGCCTTGCTTTCTTATTCGCTGGTTTATGCTTTACGTAAACCTTACACGGCTGCTTCATTTGAAGGATTGACCTTTTTAGGAAGTGATTATAAAGTAGCAGTAACTACGATTCAAATATTGGGATATGTCATTGCTAAATTTTTCGGAATAAAAATTATTTCCGAGTTGCGCAAGGAAAACCGTTTCCGTTTCTTTGTCGGTTCTGCTATATTAGCCGAATGTGCATTGATTGCGTTTGGATTAATTGAAGCTCCTTATAATGTTATTGCCATGTTCATAAATGGACTTTCACTGGGGTGCATGTGGGGAGTTATTTTCAGTTTTATTGAGGGAAGAAAAGTTACTGACATTCTTGCAAGTCTGCTTGGAGTAAGCATGGTATTTAGTTCCGGATTGGCAAAGAGTTTTGGCTTGTTTGCGATGAATGAAATGAATATCAGTCAGTTTTGGATGCCAGCTGTAATCGGAGGCTTTGCTCTTCCACTTTTGGTCTTTATGGGATATATGTTGAAAAAATTACCTCATCCTACAGCTGAAGATATTGCTCTGCGTAATGAACGTGTAATATTGGATGGTAAAGGAAGAAAAGCTTTATTTAAGAAATATGCTCCTATTTTATCACTGTTATTTATAGGTAACTTCATGCTGCTCGTTCTGAGAGATATCAAGGAAGACTTTTTGGTAAATATTTTGGATATGAGTAATCAGTCTTCATGGATGTTTGCCCGTGTTGATACCATTGTAACTTTAATTATTCTTGGCATTTTTGCTTTGTTTATCTTTTTCAGAAGTAATATAAGAGCCTTGCTATGGCTGATGACACTGGTTATTGCCGGTTGTTTGACCATGACTTATGTTTCTTTCCATTATGAAAGACTTGATTTGGATCCAATAGTTTGGTTGTTTATTCAGAGTTTGTCTTTATACATTGCCTATTTAACATTCCAGACCATCTTTTTTGATCGGTTTATCGCTTGCTTCCGTATCAAGGGAAATGTAGGGTTCTTTATTGCCATGATTGATTTTATTGGTTATCTCGGAACTGTAACACTACTGTCTACGAAAGAATTGTTGAGTGTTGAAGTCGAATGGTTCGCACTATTCAATCATATAGCATGCATTGTAGGAGCTACTTGTACGATTATGTTCTCAATAGCAGGTATCTTGATTTATAGGAAATACAATAAAACTTTTAATGTTAGGAATACGAAAAATAATATTTATATAAATGCTCAATATAATACCATTTAAGTGATGGAACAGAATTATGATATTATTATTATAGGAGGAGGATTGTTAGGCTGTGCAACAGCTTATCAACTATCCAAGCGTAATGCTGGAAAAATTTTACTTCTTGACGGGAATGAAATTGCATCTCAGGCATCGGCACGTGCTGCTTGTCTGCTTACTAGGGCGCGTACAAAGCCTGCATTTATGGAATTAGTGCAAGAAACGTACGATTGTATTAAAGAGATAGAAGTATTGCTGGATGAATCACTTGAACTGCAGCAATGTGGTAGTGTCACAATTGCATCATCGGATTCTTCACTCAAGGGATTAGAAGCTTTAGAAGAAGCTGCAACTCGTTTTGGCATTCCCAATGAACGTATAAGCAGAGAGCGTGTAAAGGAACTTTTGCCCTGGATTGAGTCTGATGCCGTGGACGTTGCATTGTATATGCCGACTGACGCTTTTATTGATTCAGCTTTATTGTGTTCTGGGTATGCTCGTGCTGCAGCAAAATTGGGAGTAGAACTTAAGCCTAATTGTAAGGTAAAAGAAATTATAGTAGAACAAGATGAAATTCGTGGTGTGTCACTTGTTAATGGCGAAAGATTAAATGCTCCGATTGTTGTCAATGCAGCAGGTTCGTGGGCTAACTTGCTGATGCGTCCATTGAAAGTTGGTTTACCGTTTACTCCTGTACGCAGTCATTTCTGGATAACCGATATCGACAATAAACGCTTTCCGGCAGGGCATCCGTTTACAGTTATTCCTGATGCTCGTGCCTTTACGCGCTCGGATGTCGGTGCCTTGATTATTGGTCTTCGTGAAAGTCAATGTCAGGCTTTCGATCCGTCTACTATGACAGATAAACTGGAAGATTTTGACTTTAATAAAGCTGCCAAATGGACTGTACTTGATGAATGTGCTCCATTATTGAAACGTTATTTAAAGGATATTGATGATTTGCCAATTGCCCATTATATGGCAGGACCTTCTTGTTATGTTCCTGATGCAATGTTTATTATTGGTGCAATAAAACGCTATAAAGGTTTATTTACCGTAACAGGTTGTTGTGGCGGAGGCGTTGCGGCTGGAGGCGGTATGGGACGTTTAGCAGCAGAGCTGATTACGGGAGTAACTCCGTTTGTAAATGCTACATTATTTGCTCCAGAGCGTTTTGGCGAAATTGATCCATTTTGTGTAGAATTTCAAAAACGTTGTGCTGATGCACGTTCCAATAAAAAGGGAGGTTGATAATTATATTTATTAATTATAGAAAATAGATTTATGAAACGCTATATTGTCTTTTTAAAGCAAGTGCCTTTGTCTACCAAGGTAGAAATGGATCCGGTAACTAAAACCCTTAAGCGCTCTTCGGCACTCAGTCAGGTGAATCCTGATGATTTGTATGCTTTGCAGGCTGCTCTTGATTTACGCCGTAGCACGGGAGCTGAAGTTATAGCTGTCAGTATGGGACCTTTGTCGGCTGAAGTTGTATTACGTGAGGCGATTCAGCGGGGGGCAGATAGAGCCATTTTGTTATCTTCACCTGCTTTTGCCGGCAGCGATACTTGGTGTACCAGTCTGGTTTTGGCATCGGCTGTTCGTAAGATAGGAGAATATGATATTCTGTTTTTCGGACGTATGGCCATAGATGGAGATACAGCACAGGTGGGACCTGAAGTCGCAGGGCATTTAAATATACCTCAAGTTACTCAGTTGGTGAATGTTGAGTCTTGTACTGATAAATATATTCGTTTATTTAGATGCATTGGAAATGCAAAACAACATATGGAAGTTGATTTTCCATGTGCAATTATGGTCAGTCGTGAAAACGGCGAATTAAATCATCCTACTTTATCTGGATGGAGAAGAGCGCAGAAGCAGGAAATTCTCCATTGGGATGAAGCTGATTTGGGCTTGGATACTTCCTCTGTCGGATTACAGGCTTCACCAACTAAAGTATTGTCAACAACAGTTCCGCAAAGTAATAAAAAGGTTTGTTGGATTACTGATGTGATAACTCTTTCCCAAATTATCTGTAATAATATTAATAATTGATTTTATGAGTAAGAATACACCATTTGCACTTCAAGTGCAAAAAGAAATATGTACCAGTTGTGGAGTATGTGCTGAGGCTTGTACTTATAATGCCATAAATTTTAGTGATTTTCCCGAAATAGATCCGTATGCTTGCCGTTTGTGTGGAAATTGTGTTCAGGCATGCCCGTCTGGTGCACTGTTGATGAATACCTCAAAAAAGCAGAAGGATCTTTCTGTTGCATCTGACACAAACGGTATCTGGGTATTGGCTGAAACAGAAAACAATGAATTGTCATCAGTAACTAAAGAATTATTGGGAAAGGCCAACGAACTTTCTTCCAGACTGGGACAAACTGTAGAAGCCATACTTATTGGATCTCAGGTTACGTCATTGGCTTCTGAGTTAATAGCTTATGGAGCGAAACGTGTACATTTAGTCGATGATAATATGTTCGCTTCTTTTATTGAAGAAGACTATGCTCAGGTTGTAATTGAGGTATGTCACAAATATCATCCTGATATTTTACTTGTGGGAGCAACTCCTTCTGGACGGGGACTTTCTGCTCGTATTGCAGCTCTCTTACAGACAGGACTTACAGCCGACTGTACGGAACTGGAGATTGATACAAAGAGTAAATTGCTTCATCAAATACGACCTGCGTTTGGGGGGAATCTGATGGCTACTATTGTTACGCCTGATTGCCGTCCTCAGATGGCTTCTGTGCGTCCAGGAATAATGAGCCCACTTCAATATAACCCTTCTTTTACCGGAGAAATTGTACGTCATGATTTAAGTACATTTAAAAAGGACGGTAGAATAAGGGTTCTGCAAGAGATAATACAGGCTACATCTGGTGAATCTTTAGGGAACAGTAAAATAATAATTGGTATTGGCCGTGGAGTTAAAAATACGGAAACTGTTGATAAAATCCGTTGTTGGGCCAAAAAGTTAGGAGCTCTTGTTGCAGGTTCTCGAGCAGCAGTGGAAGCAGGCTTAATTGATGCTCGCATGCAGGTAGGACAAACGGGGCATACTATATCTCCCGATTTGTATATTGCAATTGGTATTAGTGGGCAGATTCAGCATACAGCAGCTATAACAGGGGCTAAAAAGATTATCGCTATCAACCCCGATCGTACTGCTCCGATCTTCAATGTTGCAGATTATGGCTTTGTCAGCCCTATTGAAGATATTCTTCCACAGTTAATGGCTACCGAAACTATATGAAACAACTGATAGTTTATCTCATTTATTTCTTATGTGGAGGAATAAGCCTATTTGGACAAGATTCATTGAAAATCAAATTTCGTTCACGAGCTTTACTTGATGCTACTGTTTCTGGATATGGGAAAGAGCAGGCACAAGGATATTATTCTCTAGAAGATTTTCGGGTCGGATTCAAGGCTGTTTATGGGAAGTATGAGTTAAAAGCAGATATTGGTTTAGGAGGTGGAAAGGTCGCGATTAAGGATTTAATGCTGAATTATCATTTGAAGAATAGTGTATTGGCACTGGGGAATGGATATGAACCTTTTTCAATGGATATGTTGATCAGCACTGTAGATTTGCGTTTTCATCAGTCTGCTACTTCTGTGTTGGCTTTTGCCGATAGTCGTAAGTTCGGAATAACCTATCATTATTATAATAAACATTGTTATTTGGCGACGGGTGTTTATACAAATAATGATATTAATAAGCTTGGTGGTGAAGGCCATAAAAATTCATTTGTATCGACCTCCCGAGGTGTAGTCCGAAAAATAAAAGACAAAGGGCGGCTTTTGCATGTAGGAGGAGCTGTTTCATATCGTACTAGTCAGGTAAATGTAGAGGAATCTCCTATAGGGAGTGTAAGCAGTGACGGAGTTACGTCGATGTTTCCTGCTGCTTTGCTCGAGGCTGATATCCCAGATATGGGAAGTGAGCTAAAAGGGGTGATAGAGTTTCTTTATACAGCTCCACGTTTTATGATACAGTCTGAATATTTTTTCGATTGTTTGCATCGTACATCCGGACAGAACTCTTATCGTGCGCATGGAGGATATATACAAGGAGGTATTTTGCTGAAAGGACGCGAATTTGAGTATGATACTATGTATGCTGTTCCAGGACGTCCTGTTACTCCACAGGCTATAGAACTCGTTGCTCGTTTTAATTATACAGATATGAATGATGAACGTTCTGGTATTTTAGGAGGGGAAGAGAAAGATTTATCGTTAGGAATAAATTTTTATTTGAATCGTTATTTAGGAATAAAAATCAATGGAAGCTACGTTTGGGTAGGTGATTTCTGCAATAGTTTTTATCAGAAAAACTTTTTTCTATCGCAACTGCGTCTGCAATATGTTTTCTGAATTCTGCTTGAGTCAAATTAGATAGATATAGAAAGTTATTGAATCAGCGAGAAAGGCTCTAATTCGGTGGAGATTTTTGCTCCACCTTTTATCTCCACCTTTTGCTCCACCTCGAACGGTAATATTTTGCCGTTTTTTGCCTGTTGGGGAAAAACAAAAAATCCCAATTTCGCTTGGAAATCAGGATTTTACTATCTTTTGCTTTTCTTTAAAGTGGTGCCACCAGGAATCGAACCGGGGACACAAGGATTTTCAGTCCTTTGCTCTACCAACTGAGCTATGGCACCAATCTTTCTCGTTTGCGGTTGCAAAGGTAAGCAAAGTTTTTGAAACTGCAAACTATTCTCGAAAAAAATATGAGAAAAATTTAAAATAGGGCGGATTTTCATGAAAAATCCCACTATTTTATGAGTAATAGTGGGATTTTAACTGTATGTGGGCTGTTATTATTCACCTTTAAGTGGATTCCATCCTTGAGCCTTTAATTCAAGTTCGTTGCCGTCGCGAGTAACCAAGGCACAACCTAACTCCGATTTTGTGATATGTCCGATAACTTTTACTCCTTCTATTTGTGAGACTTTTTCGTGATCGGTCAGAGGTACAGTGAACAGCAGTTCATAGTCCTCACCTCCATTCAGGGCGCAAGTTGTCAGATTCATATTAAATTCTTCTGCCATGACTGCGGTCTGATAGTCGATAGGAATACGGTCTTCGTACACACGGCAGCCTGTCTGACTTTGCGAACAAATATGCATCAATTCAGAAGAGAGACCGTCGGATATATCCATCATTGCTGTTGGACGGATGCCAGCTTCAGCCAGTCGTTCGATGATGTCGCGGCGTGCTTCTGGCTTTAAGAAGCGTTCCAACAGATATTCTTTGCCGGCAAAGTCAGGTTGGACGTCTTTTTCTCCCTGAAAAACTGCTTTCTCACGTTCCATCAGCTGAAGTCCCATATAAGCTGCTCCCAAATCTCCGCTTACGCAAATCAAATCTGTATCTTTGGCTCCATTACGATAAACTACCTTATCTTTGTCAGCTTCACCGATACAGGTAATGGAGATTGCAAGACCTGTTACAGAAGAAGTAGTATCACCGCCTACGATATCTACGTGATGTAGCTGACAAGCTAGTTTCAGTCCATCGTAAAAATCCTCCAGATCTTCTATGCAAAAACGCTTCGATACAGCCAGAGATACGGTAATCTGCTTAGGTGTACCGTTCATTGCATAGATATCCGAGAAGTTTACCATTGCTGATTTATATCCCAAATGCTTCAGGGGAGTATAGACCAGATCAAAATGAACACCTTCCATCAGCAAGTCGGTTGTAACCAGTACCTGCTTTCCTGCAAAGTCAAGTACGGCAGCATCGTCACCTATTCCGTACTTGCTTTCTTCATTCTGTAGTTTGATATCTGTGGTGAGATGCTTTATCAGCCCGAACTCACCGAGAGTTGATATTTCAGTTCTATTTCCTTCGTGCATAGTTTTTTTACGCTCTGTTAATAAGTTCTCTCATGATGGTAGTCATGCGCGGCTGTGCTTCATCGGCAGCCTTCTGTACCTCTTCGTGTGATACTTCGACAATTTTGCCTTCCACTCCCAAGTCAGTGATAACTGAAACGCCGAACACCTTAATACCGCAATGGTTGGCTACGATAACTTCAGGTACAGTAGACATACCTACTGCATCGGCTCCCAGAATGTGGAACATCTTATATTCCGACGGAGTTTCGAAAGTTGGTCCCTGTGTTCCGATATATACTCCCTGCTGTACCTTAATTCCTTTTTCTTCGGCAATTTCGAGAGCTTTTGCGATCAGTTCTTTTGAGTAAGCCTCACTCATATCCGGGAAGCGGGGGCCGTATTCGATGTTCTTGCCACGCAACGGATGTTCAGGGAAGAAGTTGATATGGTCAGTGATAATCATCAGGTCACCGATTTCAAAATTCGGGTTTGTTCCTCCTGCTGCATTCGAAACGAACAAAGTCTTGATACCCAATTCGCGCATGACACGTACAGGGAAAGTAACTTCCTTCATTGAATAGCCTTCGTAAAAGTGGAAGCGACCTTGCATGGCCATAATATCCTTGTTGCCCAGTTTACCGAAAATCAGCTTACCGCTATGGCCTTCTACGGTCGATACCGGAAAGTTGGGGATTTCGGAATAGTTTATTTCATATTTATCGGTAATTTCGTGTACCAAACTGCCCAGACCTGTGCCTAAAATGATGGCTGTTTCGGGATGAGTGTGCATTTTAGCTTTTAGAAAAGCTGCTGTTTCTTGAATTTTTTCTAACATACTCGATAATATTTTGGTTAAATAAATGTTCTTCTTTATTCAGAAATTCTACCTCTACCGGCAATACATATATATAAGGTTTCATCGTTTCACTCAGTAGCGGATGAGCGATGAGTCGTGCCGCATCCTTTTCGGTTGTGATGATGAAACGTTTACCCTCAGGTAGTTTTCTGAACGCTTCTTCTATCCGTTTCATGTCCGTTGCATCAAAATCGTGATGGTCAGGAAAAGTCGACGGAGTAACAAACTGCGTATAAGCCGACAGTTTACTGATGATGGCTGCCGGTGAGGCTATACCTGTAACCAGCAGGATATGGTCATCGTTTCGGATTTTTTCAAGCTTCTTTTCCGGTTCTTCCGAGAAGAGAGGCTGTAGTTTTCCGTATGCCAGCGTTGTAAAATAAAGTTGCTGACAGGGGAGGGGTGCTATATCATATCGCAACGCCTGTTGTTCTGCTTCGCTCATTTGTGCCGGACACTTACTTACGATGATGATGTCGGCACGCTTTTTTCCACTTTCAGGCTCCCGCAGTCGTCCGGCTGGTAACATCCGGTCAAGATGTATCGGACGGTTATAATCTATAAGCAAAATGGTCAGTCCTGCCTTCACGTAGCGATGCTGGAAAGCATCGTCCAGAACAATAACCTTTATGCCGGGAGCTGTATGTCCATCTGTTAGCTGATTAATGCCGTGACAGCGGTCCCGGTCTACAGCCACATAGATATTCGGAAACTTGTGCGCCATCTGATAAGGCTCATCGCCAATCTGGTCGGCATCTGTTTCGGGAGTAGCCAGAACGAAACCTTTCGATTTACGTTTATATCCACGGCTGAGTACAGCTACCTGAAATTCATTCTGTAACAACCGGATGAGGTATTCTGTGTGTGGAGTCTTTCCGGTTCCTCCCACGCTGATATTACCCACGCAGATAACGGGTAGCGGAAATGACTGTGAATGAAGTATGCCTCTGTCAAACATCCAGTTGCGTATACTTACTCCCAGACGGTAGAGGCATGCTAATGGCAACAGTCCGTGGTAAATCTTTATTTTTCTTTCAAGTTTCATCAGGCAGCCGATGCTTTATTTGATAACCACATCAAACGGCATGCGCGCCTGCAGGCGATCGGCATCCTTGAGATTTTTTACAAAACGGAGTCCGTTGTAATATTCACCGAAATTTTCCTGCATACGGCTGCTGATATAACGGCTTGGCCGGGTATTAAGCAGTGAAGTCAGGAAATCTTCTTTTTCCGGATAGCTTACCAGCGTATAACGTTCTATTTTAGCATGTGAGGCTGCAACTTCAACAGCTTCATCCAGTCCACCCAGCTCGTCTACCAGTTTCAGGTCTTTGGCCATTTCTCCGGTCCACACACGTCCTTCAGCTATCTTTTTGATATCTTCGATATTCATTTTTCTGCCGTCGGCACAACGTTTGGTAAAGAGTTCATATCCTTTATTGACCATACCTTGCATCAGAGCCTTTTCTTCTTCATTGAACGGACGAGTCAAATCTCCCAAGTCTGCCAGTTCGTTTGTTTTTACAACATCGAAATTCAGCCCCAGCTTATCTTTCAGGAGTCCTTCTGCATTCGGAACCAGACCGAAGATTCCGATAGAACCTGTCAGGGTTGTCGGTTCGGCTACAATCCAGTCGGCAGCGCAGGATATATAGTAACCGCCCGAAGCGGCATAGTCACCCATAGAAACGATAACGGGTTTTTCCTGTTTCAGCAGTGAAACTTCACGCCAGATCTGTTCTGAACCGTAGGCACTTCCTCCCGGAGAGTTAACACGCAGTACAACTGCCTTCACGCTTTCATCTTCGCGTAACTTACGCAAATCCTTTATGACTTTTTCGGAGTTGATACCTTCTCCGTCAGCAGATTCATCACCGTCTATTTCACCATAAGCATAATATACGGCAATGACGTTTCCACTTTTATCTTTCGGTACGTTTCGTTTTACGTTTACCATATCCTCAAGCGAAAGTGTATTCAGTTTTTCATCTTCCTTACAGTCGGTCAGCTGTTTCAGGTAGGCCAGTACTTCATCTTTGTACATCAGTGTATCTGCCAGACCGGTGCTGAGATAAAGTTCTGCCGGCTGGAGATCCATATTACGGCTGGCAAGAGCATTCAGAGAGTCAACAGAAATCTTTCTTGATTCGGAAACCTCATTCAGAATCTGCTGCCAGATAGAGCCGATGAGTGCTTGTGTCTGTTCACGGTTTGCCGGACTCATTTCAGTAGCGATATATGGTTCTACTGCCGATTTGTATGTTCCTACACGAAATACCTGCATTTCCACTCCGACTTTGTCGAGCAGACCTTTCAGGAACATGGTCTGTGCAGATAGTCCGTGCCAGCCTATACTTCCCGAAGGATTGGCTATTACCTTATCGGCAACACTTGCAATATAGTAAGTACCTTGTGAATATGCTCCGGCATAAGCGACGATAAATTTTCCACTTTCTTTGAAATCAACCAATGCACGTCGTATAGCCTGCATGGAAGCTGTCTGACAGGCGAAAGCACCTGCATCGATATAGATACCTTTTATTTTGTCATTTTCTTTAGCTTTGCGGATAGAGGTCAGAATGTCATCCAGCCCGTAAGTCGCATAGTCTTCCCCTAAAAATTGCATGATTGGATTTTCCTGGTAGCGTTCCATTACATTACCTTTCAGTTCGAGTACGAATACCGAACGGTCTTTCACTATAGTTTCTGTTCCGGAAGTTGAAGCAACCATTCCGGCAAGACTGATAATACCTAATATTGTGAAGACTACTCCCGTCAGAATCAGACCGCAGACGGTGGCGAAGGTGTATTTCAAAAACTCTTTCATTGTGTGATGTTTTTAGAGATTTATTAAATAACAAAGTTAGTCTTTTTCACGGAATAACCAAAAGCAAACGAATTTTTTCCTGATGCCGAAGAGGAAGTTGCAACGTATTTACCGGAAGCGGACATAGGTGAAATAAAATATCAGCATCTTTTAGGAAAAACATGCTGATATGTTCAGGAAAACATCTCGATGTTTTTTTATTTTTTGTACAAAAAAATAGAGGATATTCAGGAGCTTGTTTTTTGTGTGTCTGCAAGGCTTTTATGGGATGCCGGTAATTATGATTTCGCCATTTTTAATATGTTGATGATAAGGTGTTTACTTGCGGCTGCGAAACCGTATGTTGCGATAGGTGATGAGAAGTTGACAACAAAGTTGCAGAAGAAGTGGTGTCTGGATTTTTGTTTGCAATCATATATTTCCCGGTCGTAACGTAAATTCCTTACAGAAATCATCGGCTGTACAATAAATCTCTGTAACTTTAGACTCTGAGGGAAAAGTGGTAATTTAGCACTATAAATTTTATATCCTAATTGCCGTGTCTTTCTTTTCCGGTAGGTTCTACATGCTCTTATATTCACGTTAAATGATAACCGATAAACTATGAAACAAGTATATAGATCAAAAATAGATATCTGGTTGCTGATATTGATTCTGGTAGCTTGGGGCATACCGTTGACATTTATAGTTTGGAACGAGTTTTCAGTAGTGAAATTCAGTGTTGTTTTGTTTATGCTTGTGTTTACATTGGCACTTCTTTTCAGTATAAAATACACGATAGAAGGAAAGACTTTGCGTGTTGATTATTCCTTTTTTTATAGCGAATGCATTAATATTGACGAGATAACAGAGATTGTCAATACCCATACGTTTCTATCAGCTCCAGCGGCATCCTTAGACAGAATCGAGATAACGTATGGTAAGAATTGCGTTGTACTGTCTCCGAAAGATAAGCAGAAGTTTGTGAAGCAACTTTGCGATATATCTGCAAATCATATTCGTGTGAACATATAAACAGTTTTATTGGGACTATAGAAATAAAATAAGAGTGAATCAGTTCAGGACATTTTCGAGAAAGAAATGCTCTGAACTGATTTATTGTTATTCGGTTTTGATACTGTTTACTGGATTTTCATTGGCATTTTTCCAACTCTGTACAGTAATAGTAGTCATAGTTATGAGTGTAACCAGCAGGAATGACAAAATGAATATCCACGGGGTAACAGGCGTTTTCTCTGCAAATCCTTGCAGCCAGTGCTGTCCGATCCACCATCCGAATGGTGCTGCCACGATGAAGCATCCGGTAAGTATAAGTATATATCTTCGGTTGAACATGTACAGAATCTGTTTGGTTGAGCTTCCCATAATCTTTCTGATTCCGATTTCCTTTCTTCTGTATTCGCTCTCGAACATGGTGAGTCCGAACACTCCTGTCAGGCTGATGGCAATTGCAATGAGTGAGAAAAGCAGGATCTGCTTGGTGAAACGCAGTTCGTTCCGGTAGTTGGCATCGAGTACTTCATCCATGAACCGGAAATTGAAGTCGTGTCCGGGGGTAAACTTTTCCATTGTTTTCTGGAGCGATTGGATAATAGCAATTTTATTTACTCCTGCCGATACACGAACATTGATGGTTTGCTGCCATTTCCACCATCGGTCTTTATAATCACTTCCTGCAACAAAAAAGGCGAGAGGCTGTGAATAATCATTGTTTCGGAAACTACTATATCGTATATTTTTACAAATACCTATAACGGGATAACCTCCTGCTTTTTCATTTATTTTTATTATAGGATATTTTTTTCTTGCAGCTTCATTGAATATGTACACATCTCCATCATCAGGTCTAAAATTACGGCCTTCTATAATTGGAATTTCCATTAATTGCAAAAAATCATAATCTACGGGCAAGCAGTCGAATTGGATGCGTTGTTCGTTTGTTCCACGCTCCCAGTTCATGTATCTGTCTGATGAATTTAATGCAAAATATGAGATGGAAACTCCTTTTACTCCAGATATATTATTTAGCTCATTTTTTACAGAGGCTGTTTGTGCAGCTGCTTCTTTACTCATGCAACCTACAATTATATTATCTTTGTTATATCCATATTCAGAGCTATAGATATAATGTCCTTGTGAATACATAATTGCTACAGCTATGATTAATACAAAAGATGTAAAAAATTGTAAACAGATAAGTGAGGATCGTAATGTCTTACCTTTGGGTGAAAGTCCCAAAGAACCTTTTATTACAAGAACTGGTGTAAATGATGTAACATAATAGGAGGGATATATTCCTGCTAATGCTCCCATAAACAAGCTTAATATGAAAGTCACCAAAAGGAGAAAAGGATGATGGAATAAATTCAAATCAGCTGTAACAAGTTCTTGTATTTCTGTATCTTTTACAATAAAAAGAATTATAAGGGCAAAAATATAGGAGATTGTGCTGATGAGAACAGATTCTATTATTAGATATTGTCGTAATGAGTCAGCTGTTGCTCCTAGTATTTTTTGTGTATTAATACTTTTGATGCGCATTGGCGCTTCTGCTAACGAAAAATTCATGAAATTGATACTAGCTATTATTACTATTAATAGAGAAATAGATAGTAGCAGGTATATGGTACTACGGTTAGCATTATTTTTATTGATGACAGAAAAATGTGTTTCTGTCAATGGAGTAAGTCGGATAGGATTAGTCTTATCAAATAAGTTTTTAATATTATTATCAACCTTCTGTAACTTTTGAGTACTTAGCTCTTCTATTTCCTTTACGTTGTTAGGGTGATCTAAACGAAGATAGCAATAATAATTCCAGTTTCCCCATTTGTTTTGATTTTCTTTTTGAGGTAATTGTGTAAATATATTATTTTCAAATTCAGAGTTTTTAGGGAAGTCTTTATATACTCCCCCAATTGTATAAGTTGTATTTTCTGTTGTAACTGATTTCCCAATAACATCTATTTGCCCATAAAAGCGTATTGCCATTGATTCTGGAATAAGTACCATATTAGGAAAATTAAGGTTACTAGTGGAACCACATAGCATTTGTGGTTGGAAAGTTTCTAAGAAGTTACCAAATCCTTTTTGTACTTTTTCATTGAATATATGTCCATTGATATTAAAATCTTGATTAGAGACAGTATAAGTAATGATTGAAGAAGAAAGAATATGTGGAGAGCTAGAAGATATTAACTCTAATATTGGGCGAGGAGCAATTTCTGTCCATTCGTTATCTGAATATACTTCTACTCGGAAAATCTTTTTATAATCCTTATATCCTTTATTAAAATTATAGTCATAATCTATTTGCGTCATGATGACGAAAAAAGAGGAAAAAGCAATACTTAGTCCTACAATATTCAGGACACTTGCAGCAAAAAAGCGCCTGAATGTATATGAAAAGTTACGAATAAGTATTTTCATTAGATTTATTGTTATTCGGTTTTGATACTGTTTACTGGATTCTCTCGTACAGCTTTCCGGCTGATAAGGTATACTGAACCTAGTGAGATGAGGGTGATGACGGCAAATGCTGTTGGTGGCACCCACCAGGGGAAGTCACTATCGTATGATACAATCTTGTCGATGGTGTGTATGCCGAAAGCCATAAGTGGTATGGCTATTATCAGGCTGATGAGCAAAGATGAGAATGAAAATTTCATCAGTTGCAGCATTTCATTGCGGCTGCTGGAACCGAAGGTTTTACGAATGGCAATATCACGTTTACGCTGGGCAATGAAATAGATACTCATGGCAGTCAGTCCCAGTAGTGAAATGATCAGTGCGGCACACGTGAAAATACTAATCAGTTTATTCATGCTGATGATATCGCTGTACTGATTGATAATTTGGTCTTTATACCAGCTCGAACTGAATGGTGCATTTTCTGTCAGTGTACTGTACAAATCAGTGATTTGTTTGCTGTAAGTTGCCAGATCGCCGTCTTGTACTTCTACCAAAATACTCCACGGATAAATTTTGTCGGCTGGGAGTATCTGGAGCCGTAAAGGATGTTGTTCACTCATGACTGAGCGTATATGAAAATCTCTGAATAATCCGGCAATGGAGAAACTACGGCCTCGCTCATCATTTACATAGTCGGTAACACCTCCGAGGTCTTTGGATGCCGATTCGCTGATAAACCAGTTATTCTTGTCGAATGGCATTTTGCGGTCTTCGTAAATCTGTATCTGATACATGTCGATAAAGGCTGAGTCTACTTTAAATGTCTGAAAACTCATGTTCTTAGGAGCTCCTTTAACCGTAACAACCATTGTATTATTATTCCCTCCGTCTATAGGAGTTCCTTGGGCGAAACTTATCCGTTTCACAAAAGGTAGTTTTTGTACTTCATTGCGGAAAGTAAGCAGAGTTTCCTGATCTGCCGCCGGCGTAAGGCAGAGAATATTTCCGTAGCTATATCCCAGCGGTTCGTTCAATATGCTGTGAATCTGTACGCTCAGGTAGAAGGCACAGCTCAGCATGGCAATAGTCAGTCCATCTTGTACGATGTTCAGCACGCGTAAATATACAGCTTTGGTTTTCCGGCGGAAATGTCCTTTTACAACGTCCAGTGGATTATAATTAGACAAGATGGTAGCAGGTACAAAGCCGGAGATGAATGACAGTAAGACGATAAGCAGCAGGTAGGACAGACAGGTCATGAAAGACAAATCGCCTGTCAGGTCGAGCTTTACACCCAGCAGATCCATGGCAATAGGCTCGGCGGCTTTTGCAAGCAGAAATCCGAGTATGAAAGCGATAACGGTCATAATAGACGATTCGCCTATCATACGCCAAAATATGTCGGAGCGGGAAGAACCGAGCAACTTGCGGGTTGCCATTTCCTTGGCGCGATAGGTAGTTTGTGCAATACTCATGTTGACGTAGTTGAATATTGCCATGAATAAGATGATGATACCGGTGACAAGGAAAAGTACGACCATACGGAAGCTGTACTGGTTGATTTCTGTTGATCCGGAAGGTGTTTCTGTGTGGAAGTAAAACTGATTGTATGGCACGAACTGTACTTTCTTGAATATACCCCGGTTATAGATCCACCAGCAATCTTTCAGATAAAAGAGAGCGTCTTTGGCCTTTGTGTTCAGATCGCTTCCTTTTACGGTACGGAAGAATACAAGTGCGCTGGTGGCATTGCCCATCTCGCCATCTGTCAGGCTGATTGTCGGGTTCAGCTCGTTGATGTTTTCGTAAGGGATAATGGCTTCTGTAGACTCTTTAATCAAAGAGTTTTCGATGTCTTCCATAATACCGGTTACAGTGAACTTTTGGTTGCCGCTTCCTTTTGAATCCGGTGTATTCAGTTCCAGTACTTTTCCTAAAGCAGCCTCATTACCGAACAGACGGTTGGCGCATGAACGGCTGAGAACGATGCTATGGTCATCTACCAGTACTTGTGCCGGATTTCCTTCTGCCAGTTTATAGCCGAAGAACTGAAAAAAGTTCTTTCGGGCGACGAGTGTACGAATTTGGGTAGGGTTTTCGTTGATGCTGGTCTGTATTCCGAAATTTCCGGTATAAGCGCACCACTCCTCTATTTCAGGGTAACGGCTTTGCAGTTTTTCTCCTAGCAGATAATGTCCGGCAGCTGTATTTTCGCTTGCAAATACACTGATACGGTCGGTATCTTTCAAGTTCTTGTCTACCGATAGTTGGCGGGTTACCATGTCGGCTATCAGCAGAACAAACATCAGTGAGATACTTAGTCCTGCAACATTGACAACCGTAAATAACTTGTTACGGTGTAGAAAAGTGAGGTAAGTTTTTAGTCCTTTCATATTATTAATCTGTTTTTATTCGGTTTTGATGCTGTTTGCCGGATTCTCATTGGCATTTTTCCAGCACTCGAAGGTCACTGTCAGTATCGTAATGAGACTGACCAGCAGGAAGGAGATGACGAATATCCAAGCACGGATAGGAGTTTTGTCGGAAAAACTTTCCAGCCAGTCATGTCCAATCCACCAGCCGAAAGGAGCTGCCAGCAGGAAGCAGATCACCAGCATGACGAGATAACGCTTGGTAAACATATAAAGAATTTTACCGGTAGAGCTTCCCAAGATTTTCCGGATGCCGATTTCCTTGCGGCGGTATTCACTTTCGAACAGCGTAAGACAGAATACGCCAATTATGCTGAGCACGATGGCGATTAAGGAGAACAACAAAATTTGATGAGTGAAACGCAGCTCCCGATGGTAATTCTGGTCAATCACTTGATCCATGAACCGGAAATTGAAGTCACGCCCCGGAGCTATCTTTTCAGTTGCCTTTGTCAAGCGGTGAAGCATGTCTACCTTGTCTACTCCCGGAGCTACTCGGATGTTCAAGACGCTGTTGGCATCCCAGTTTACATGATCTTTTCCGTAAATAAAGAAGGCCATCGGCTCTACGGCATCGTTGTTACG
>OJMI01001070.1_pt1 | contig 32622 bp, 35 predicted proteins | sample 1597131 | NCBI WGS metagenome assembly OJMI01 (sample SAMEA2452116, study PRJEB22498) | human gut metagenome | reverse complement strand
AGATTTTAATCTGAGTTTGAACCTCTTTTTTATTTTTAGAAGCTGTTTATTTTTTACAGCACCTTATTATACTATTTTGGCTATGATTAACTATTTTAATACAATAGTAATATTTTGAAAAGCTCTAAATGCAGATTCATCATCAAGATTCACAAATGAATTGATACCGTTTTTCTCTTTTAGATAATTAATGCACCATTTAAGCTCTTTTGCAGCAAATGCTGATCGAGTTACCAAAGAAGATACATGTTGATAGCTGTTGTTTGACTGAGGCGATTACGGTAGTTAAAAGACGATATTGTCAAGAAGCGTCCTTATTTCACTCTGATTAAGTCTTCCTCTGTAATATATCGTTCCGTAGGATCCTGCGAAGGTCCTATGGCATTCCTTGCACTAGTATCTTCTCCTGTGGTTGGAAGGAAGGAATCCGTAACGTCTTATGCTCTTCGAATGGCAGTATGAACAGCGGTCATAGATATCCTCAAGTTCATCGTTTTTCTTCCTATCCCTCTTTGATCTACCCCGTGCCAAAAACTTCGGATAGACTTTAGTTCCAACCATGGATTCTGACTCCTAAGATTTCCGAAGCAATGGCAGACAAGGAGTCGCTAAACATTTGCCTACAACAATCACGGAAGTCTTAATGTTTAGCTCTGAAGATTATACCACTTTTCTGATGATCAATACTTAATTGGTATAACTAGTTTCTCAAATTATGTGAAAATCTATTTAGACAGGGATATTTCTCAATTGATTACTTTGAGGGACAAAGTCAAATTCAAGAATCTGCTTCGTGTTCTGACCTCTTTGACGGGACAGGAATTCATTCCGGACAATATTGCTAAGACAATCGGCGTTAACAAAAACACCGTCAAGGCTTGGACGGATATCGCCGTTACGGGCGATATCGTGACTTTGCTTTCGCCATATTATGAAAATTCGATCAACAAGAGAATCGTAAAACGCCATAAGCTATATCATGGCGAATCGATGAATTATGTACACAAATCGAATTCCGAGGTAAGAATTGACCTTGCAAGGGCTGAAAAATCCCTTTTTCTTTGGTTTCCGCTTCCGTTCAACGATGATTTTTGGTATAATTGTTATGTACACGATATGTATAGGAAAAACGCCATTGGAAACTACACCGTTCCACCAGAGATTCTAGCCCTGAAGCCGAAAGGGACGATTGTTAAGAAAATCAAATCAAAAAAATGAAAAGAAATATAATAAGATGATTCATACTCTTGATTATTCAAGATATATATTTAGATTAGAAAATAAATGTCATAAGATGCAAGTGGCATTAAATAAGATTAATCCTTATAATACAAGCCTAATAGGATATGAAAAATATGCCAAAAACAGAAAAATGACTATTCATCAAGCAGCAAGCTTTGTAATAGCAAGAAGATATCAAGGATTTATTGATAAACTATAAATTAGATAAGTTGTTCTTTTAAGGCAATTATATTACCAAAGGATAATATAATTGTTGCGTAAAGGGATATAAAAAATATTAAATAGATTATAAGTTAGTTTTATGTATACCCAAAATAGTAAGACTTTATTAATTGGAGAATAGAATGAAATTATAATCTCTAAAAGCCTAACCGTAAGGGCTGAAGTATATGAATTCTATAGTTTTCTATACTTTATTTTACGGTGGAACGAAAATGAATAAGATTTTTATCAGTCATCATTAAAGAAATAAATCTGTTAGAAAGGAAATTTATATGAAAACAATAAGTACTTATCCTATGAATCATCAGAGTGACATTTGTATCGATGTCACTCTGATGATTGAGTTCGATACAAAGCCAGTTCTAAATCAAAAGGGTTTCATCAGAATCTATGATTATGATACCGATGAGCTTGTGGATGAATTGGATCTGAGTATTCCTTCTGGGCCTACAGCTCCGAGAAAAAATCCGGAGGCTAAATATACTACAGGCTACCGATATAAGAGTGAAAACATCACGAATAAGAATACGAAGGCCGGGAGTTTATCCATGGAATACAGGAGTTCTCCGGATCCTTATCAGCTGACGATCATCGGTGGGTTTAAGGAAGGGTTCCATTTCTATCCTGTCATCATCAAAGATGATAGAGCGATGATCCAGCTCCACCATAATCTTTTAGAATACGGGCATAAATATTATGTCTTGATCGATAAAGAGGTATTCGATGGTTTTGATGGAATCGATCATAAAGACGGGTTCTGCTTCTCCATGAAGAAAGAAAGACCTATCGGAAACAGGTTCGTCGTCGATAAGAATCATGGTGATTTCTATACGGTTCAGGGAGCAATCGACAATATTCCCGATTTTTCAGATGTGAAATACTTCATCGATATCAAAAACGGTGAATATGAGGAATTGGTCTATTTCAGGAACAAAAGCAATATCGTCATCACCGGAGAAAGTAAGGACGGTGTCTTGATCCATTATGCCAACAATGAGGTATTCAATCCCCATCCGGAATATGTGAAGACGAATGAAAAGGTAGGAACCTTCCCGTCAAGAAGAGCTGCGTTTTTTATGGACAATTGTCATGGTATCGTGATGAGAGATCTAACCGTAAAGACGGATCTGCATGGTCAGGCTGAGGGTCTTCTTGTCAACGGATACGATAACTGTTTTGAGAATATCCATATCATAGGTAGCGGGGATGCGCTTCAGACCAACGGTCCCGCCTATTACAGAAACTGCATCATCGATGGAGAGGGGGATACGATTCTAGGTAGAGGACCAGCTTTCTTTGAGAATACGACACTGAATAGCAAGGGTGCTTTCATGTGGATCAGAAACGGCAAAGAAAACCACGGTAATGTCTTCGTCAACTGCATGTTCAACGGATTGGATGATGATGCTACGATCGTAAGACTTCCCGACAATAAAGGAATCAGTTATCCGGACAGCGAATGCGTATTGATCAACTGCACTCTGAACCATGTTCCAGATATCGGATATGGGCCTATTGAGGGTGACTCTAAAAAGGCAAGATTATGGGAATATGGTAGCAAGGATATTCATGGGAATGAGATTGATGTCACACATCGAAACACTGTAGCTAGGATATTGAAAGATGAGGATAGGGATATCATCGAAAAATACATGGATTATCATTATGTTTTAGGCGATGATTTTAAGATGTCTCTTTAATATGCAAGGACACTTATAAAAAAATCGTAATTATTTGTGTTGGGTACACAATAATTTGGATTAGATAATTTAATATTGTAATTGTGATAAGGATTGTTGTCTATATTGAATTGGACTCAATCCTTTTCTTTTTACATTTATTCTTTTTTCATTGGTAAGCGTGTAATATATTACGGTAAAAAATAAAGCCATAAGTATCTAAAAAACTTATGGCAACACTAAAGTCCTGATTTAATCAGGATTTTAATTTTTATTTTTGAATTTTTAAATTATTAGGTAAAGTACTAGAATATGGTAATAAATTTCTTAATTCATCCTCACCAGATTATTTAATAATGCTAATTCGTTAAAAACGTATTCTAAATACTTTTCCACATTGAGATTGTTAAACTTAGCAGTTTCTACAAAGCTTAATAATATAGCAGATGCATCAGCTCCGACATAACTAAAGCAAAATAATGAATTTTTCCTCATCATAACGTAGCTTTTTGCCTGACGTTCGCTTCTATTATTGTCTATTTCAAGCCTTCCATCTAAACAATAATTAGATAAATTCTCAAAATTATATAAACTATAATTTAAAGCTTCTGACATCTTACTTTTTGGTGGAAAAATTTCACATTGTTTTTCTAACCATTCTTTATATTCAGCTAAAATAGGAATTGATTTTTCTTGATATGTTTTGTAAATTTGCTCGATAGTAGCTTTAGATTTTGTTAACTCGTTTTCAATCTTGTAAAGTTGATTAATATATTTAACAGCAGTATCAACAACTGATATAGTGAATTTAAATCTATCATCATTTTTAGTTATTTTAAGAATATCAGTAAATTTACGTCTAGCATGAGCTAAGCAGCAACAATCAATAACATTAGGAATATCATTATAAGCTTGGTAACAATCACTTTGAACATAATGTCCTTTAAATCCATCTAAAATTTCTAAAGCATTCTTATATTCTCTTGATTCTTTAAAGAAATAAAGAAGAATAGGAATATCATATTTTGATGAATTAATCATCCAAATATAGCATTGGCTACGATTATTAGTTATTACATTAATAGTCGTTTCATCCATTAAAACAATATCATTATTTAGAATATCTTTATGCATTAATTCAAATAGTGGTCTTAAATAATTTGTAGCCATCATTAACCAATTTGACATATTTTTTCTACTTATATCTAAACCTTTAATTGAAAAGAATTTTTCTTGACGATATAAAGGAACATATTTCATAATTTTTTCGGTAATAACATGAGCTACTAAAGAAGAATCCGCCATACATTTAGGAAATGCCAAAACATTTCTAGCATTAAAGATTAAAGCTTTTTCATTTTGTTTACTACACTCTTCACATTTGTATGTAGGATATATATGTTTTTCAATTGCAAGCTTACTTGGTATATATTTAAATTTTTTAGTTATTTTTTTTCCTAATTTTCACTAATGTATTTCCACAATTAGAACAAGTTTTCTCGTTTTCAGAAAGATCATGTAAAATTTCTACAACTTCAATATTTTGAGCTTTATTAATTGAGCTTTTACCTTTTTTCGCTTTGAATTTTACTTCAATTTCGGTAGGCTCTTCCTCTGGTGTTTCTTGATTAATCTCAACCTCGTTAATTACATCCATATTAAATAAATTATAATTATCTTTAGTTATCTTATCTGAGCTCTTACCATATTTTTTATTTTGAAGCAAAGCAACTTCAGCTTTTAAGTATTCAATTTCAAATTTTTGATTTTCAACAAAAGCTTGAGTTTCCTTTAATTTTGTATCAGTATCTTTGAATGTTTTATTTAATTCATTAATCTCTTTTTGAAGTGCTTCAATTATGGCAGCCTGTTGTTTAATTATATCATTTTTGTCCATAAAAAAAGCACCTCCAATTTGATAAAATTTCTTTTAAATACAATACTATTTTACCATAAAATCAAGGTGCTTTCATTAAGATAACATTTCCTGTTTTTAATACTAATAAGCTTTTGAAGCATTACATTTTTTCAAAGCTTTTTGATCTATTTTTAAACCATCAAGTAACCAATTAAATTGCTTAAAATTAATTTCTTTTAAATCATTTATATCTTTAGGCCACTTAACTGTTCCAGTTTCAATTCTTTTATAATATAGCCAAAAGCCAGTATCTTCAAAATGTAATATTTTTAATTTATTATGTGCTTTATTACAAAAAATATAAAGTGATTTATCAAATGGATTTTTATGAAAAGCTCCTTGAATAATCATAGAATAGCCATCAATTCCAAGTCTTAAATCAGTAGCTCCGGGGGACTAAATATATTTTATTTATATTACTTAAATCAATCATATCTTACCTATTGATGTTAAAACTTTTAAAAGTAATTCTTCATTATAATTCGTGGTTTTTAAAGACCTTTCGTGTAAGCACACTTTATCAGCTTGTTTTCAGCAAATAAAAAAAGGCATTATTATTGGTAACGGGTCTTGAACCGTACCAAAAATACATAAAAATAAAGAAAAAGTGCTGATTTAAGATAAAAATCTCGTATCAACACAGTTGTTTCTTATATGTGTAATGTAAGCAATGTTAATACAATGCACCTTTTATAGATGAAGATGCACCTCAAAAAATATTTCTAGATATATACGCTGAGTGACACGTGACTGGCTTGACACTTAGGTATGATATGCATATTTTATACAATAAAAGTTTTTTAAAACAGGTTTGATACAAAGCCAAGTTAAGAATGTTATTTTAATCTAATATAATATGTTGACTTACCAATGCCTTCTTTTCTAATTTCGCCTAACTCACATAATTCTTTTAAACTTCTTTCAATACTAGTTGATGATAATGAAGGCACAAGTTCTAGTATATCTCTCTTTGTAAATTTTCCTAGTTTTGAATTGACTGCCATTCTTACCACTTCAATACTAGCTTTCTTATCTGACACTAATTCTACTCTTTCTTCAAAATCATTATATGCACTAACAATTGTACTTAACAAATATTTAATAAAGGGAGTAGCGTCATCTTCATTTTCAAGCCATCCAATTTGAGAATCATATAATGCATCATAATATAAATCTTTATTTTTAGCTATCTTAGCTTCAAGTGATATATACTTTCCTACATAATAACCAGAGCGATATAGAAGCAGTGTCGTTAATAATCTAGACATTCTTCCGTTTCCATCAATAAAAGGGTTGATACATAAAAAGTCATGGATAAATAATGGAATTAAAATAAGCGGATCTACTATGCCTTCACCAAGAGCTCTATTATATTCATCACATAATTCTTGCATTGCGATTGGTGTCTCAAATGGTGATAATGGAGTAAATAAAGTATAAGAGTTTCCATTTTCATTAGTTGCACTAATATAATTTTGAACATTTTTATATTTTCCACCATAAGAAGTTGATGAATGAGACAATAGTACTTTATGTAATTGAAGAATAAAGGTAGGAGTTATCGGTATTGAATCAAAATTTTCATGTACAATGTTTAGTGCATCTCTATATCCTGCGATTTCTTCTTCAGCTCTATTTTTAGGAGCTGTTTTTTTATTCACTAATTGTTTTAGTCTAGTATTAGTCGTCCTAATACCCTCAATTTCATTAGATGATTCAGTACTTTGTATTTTTGCAATAATAACTAATTTTTCTAATTCTTCAGGCTTTTGTTTTAAAAACAATTGTTGTTTACCTTTTTCTTCATGAATTTGAGTCAAATAATTAATTATCTTGATATCCCAAGTTTTATTTTTTAAATTTGAATAGTTAAATTTCTTCATTTTCCTCACCATCCTTATTGTTTACGCACCAATTATATTACTTTTGGTGAGAAAAATCAATTATTTGCGCCTGTTTGCTTATAATTTATTATATAGATTCTCTCGTTTTAACAATCTTTCTAGTAAAATGAATACCAAATGAGAGAATAAATGAACTTTTTTCTCCTCATATCAGTTGTTTTCTCGTCAATAATATTATTTTTGGTGCGTAAACCTTTTTATACTTATAATTTCTAAACTTTATGTTTATACGTTATCATTGCAAAAAATAAAAATGCTAATTTTCTACTCATATTTAGACATTAATACTTAAGGACACGAGAATTATGAATGTGACAATATATTAAAAGCCTCTAACATATTTTAGATAGATGCTCAAAATATTATTTTAATTAAAATAGTCATTGAGGTGGTTATTGAAGTAGTACCACTAACTATTAACAAATTATTATTTTACTTCCAAATGGCCGTCCTTATCTGGGCCAATTCTTTTTATTATATTTTGTTCTTTTAATTTTTTATTATATTTGCAATTGTCCTATTTGCTAATCCAGTAATACTGGCTATATCATTTGTTGTCACATAATTGTTATTTAAGATAGTATTATAAACTTTCTTTTCATTTTCTATGAATTTACTATGAATTTCCTGTGCATTATAATTTGCATTGTAAATTGTTACCATAAAAAATCCATTATTGTTGTAGTATTCAACATGGTAACACTCATCTTTAAATAATCTTCAAGTTTCATCAGTTATTTTCTTTAAACCAGATCCCCCTCTATCCCTATAATTCATTCTTGAAAATACATCAGCTAAGGTTAGATTTCTTCTTTTTGATTTAACTATAAAATCAACATTCTTTGGTATGTTTTGATTATTATAAGCAATGCCTGGTGATGATATTTCAATCCTATCATCATAAATATCAAGACAAATTTATATATAAACTATCTATATACTACTACTGCTATATTTATTGCAAAAATACCATATAAATCATTAATATTTACAGTATTAAGCTTATAAAAGAAAAAATAACCAATACTTTCGTATCAGCTATACTTAACTCTAATGTGAAAACGAAGTATTGTTAATACAATGCACCATCTATAAACGAAGGTGCACCCTCTAAATTTATATTTTTAGGTATATACACTAAGTGACGCGTAACTGGCGTGACAAATATGATAGTAGCCAATTTAAAGATTGTTTTTTAACATGTCATATTCTTCACATTGTATTTTAGTTTCATTATGCAAAAAATCTAGCAGCATTAAAAATAATTCATAGTCACCACTAGAATATACCCCTGACATCACATTATCAATAAAATTATGTCCATATAACTTACTTCCAAAATAATTTATATTTTCTTCAGTTTTACCATCAACAAATTGTTGCTCTTTTGATTTTTGTAAAATTCTATGAAAATTTTCTGGGCATAAAATTTCATGTCCCATTCTATAATAAGTATATATAATAACAATTTGTTCAATTGATAGTTCATTTAAAAATTCTTTATGAATTTTATGCTTTCGTTGAGGTTGTTCTAAATTTTCTTTAATATTTTCCATAGAAATTGAAATTGATTCTTGAAAATCTTTTCTGTCATTTATGTTTGCTATAAAACATTTTTTTAATAAATCATATAGTTCAGAACAATCATTTCTATTATATTTTATAAAAAACGATAACCATCTACTTTGTTTTATGATGTTAATTATTTTACAAAGTTCATTACTAAATAAATTATATTTTTGCTTTTAATTGTTTTTCCCACCATCAAAAGATGAATCTTTCCATGTTTCGAAGTTAGGCAATTCTTTAGCTATAACATATATTTTATGCCTTGAAATATTTTTAAAATAGGTTCCTAGTCTATACTCTTTATCTAATTTATCAATAGAATATAAAATAGCTTCCGTTTTTTCTTTAAAAATTTGCAAAGAATTAACAGTTTTGTCAAACGACACTTGCGTGATATCAGCCATATTTTCATTTCCTTGCCTATCTTCAGCGTATCTATATGGATTCAAATCAGCCTCAGGAATAAAATCAGAAATAAGATTATAAATCAGTTCGATATTGGTTCAATTACTATCACATCGTTCATCTAATTTATAATAATTAGTCTTAAAAAATGTCCGTATCCTGGAAATGCCCAGAGGCGTGAATCTGGCCTTTATCTTTATGGCTTTTGCCAATTATAGCATACCATAAGAGGTCCCTGTGTCATCTAGTGTCAGACTGTGTCAAGCTGTGTCATTTTTTAAATTTGAAGATTATCTAGTGCTCTTTTATGAATTCTAATAAGCGTTGATTTGAATGCGAACATAGCTTCTTCAAACTCTGCTCAAGAAAGCCAATCGATGTAACGATAAATAAGTAAATTCTTTTCATCTTTCAGTTTGTTCATTGTATGAATTGTTTCAGTTTTAATTTTAGATGCATTATCTTCTAGTTTTTTTAATTCTTTTTCTGCATCTAAAGCATTTAAAACCCATTTAACAAATGGAGCTTTAAAAGTAGAGTACGGTCTACTTTTTCAACACTAAAATCTTGACCTGTAATTAAAGAAGCTGTTTCATTACAAAAATCAATGTATGCTTTCTTCTTTTCAATCTTGATTTCTAAATTGTGATATCTACATAAACATTCTTTCTTTTCCAAATTACCACCACACCTTATTGACTCCATTTTACTAGATTAATCTAATAAATATAATTTGCTTAAGATAATAATTTTAAAAATAATAACCTAGATAGTAGCTATGGTAAAAAGAAAAAAGGTAAGAATCAATCCTACCTTTGTATCAAATATTATATCAAACCTTTATTAGTGGTGATGATGTCCATCATGGCTACATGAATGCATAGCATTTGGATTACCAATTAAACTTCCATCTTTAAATGTTTTAATAACATCTTTAACATCACCAGCAGCCCCTGGAATTAAATGTAGTCCAGCTGATTCTACTGTTTCAACACCATGAGAACCAATACCACCACATATTAATGTTGAAACACCAAGTGACTTTAAATAAAGTGCTAAATCATGATGAGAATATCCACCATTATCTATAATCTTTTCTTCACTAGTTTCTTCATTAAATAAATAAAAATACTCAGTTCTTCCAAAATGTTGGAATACACTATTTGTCTCTTTATCATAAGTAATTGCAATCATATTTTTCTCCTACCTTTCAAACGTTAATCACATATAGTTATTTGACTTTAAAATTCACTATGTTAAAATTTGTACAAAAACGACAGGTTTTAACACACCTTTCCCATTGGTTTCATTTTATTTTCAGTTTTAGAATAAAATAACTATAATTATGTACACTAGAAATTATTATAATTTTTCTTCTTCAAATGCATCTAACCAAGAATTAATAATTTCCTTGAATTCATCTCCATAAATATAAGGAACATATAAATCAGAAATATCTTTATACTTGTATTTCATTACAGCTAATGAATATGCATAGGCATCCATTTCTGAATCTTGTAGAAAATATTCTGGATTTTCATTCCCTCTTTCATCGCAAGACTTAACATAATGCTCGCTTTCATATATCCATCTTTCAACTATTTCTTTATCAATTGAAATTTCTAAACCTTCTTTATAATCTTTGATTATAGAATTCTGAAATTTGTGTCTTATCTCATGTAGCAAATAATATTCAACAGTTCTTAAGCAATCTGAATTAAAAGAAATTATAACTGACTTTAAATTCAATGTTATTACATTTGTATTTCTATTATATACAGCCATTATTGAAGCATCTTCATCATAACCAAATGTCCACTTTACTGTCTCTTTATGACGATAAAATTTTATATTGTCTTCAATAAGCTTTTTAATTAATGGTGTAAAAGTTTTACACTGTAATTCAAATTCGCTTTTTTCCATTATTTATTACCAACCAATTTTATGATATCTTCAGATAAAAAACCATTTACATCCATATCGCCATTTTCATCAATTGTTAAAATAGCTGTCGTGTAGCCATCATGAATTTTATAATTCTTATATGGCCCATTATGTGTATAAACTCTTTGATTTGTGCTTCCCCTAAACTGTAGATTAACATTTCTCTTATTTATTTGAAAGCGACCAGCTACAACAATATCAGATAAACTCCATATTTTTATTTGAGTTTTATTAAGTTCTTTTTTTATATATCCAGTAAACAAAATGGATGTATAATTTTCATGTTTAATTGCTTTAACAACATCATATAGTCCATTAGCTTGGTCTAATGGTTCACCACCATGAATTGTTATTCCATCTAGATTTTCTTTCTTGCAAATTTCAAGAATCTCTGTGGAATTCATAGGTGTCCCACCCTCAAAAGACCATAAATGCTTATTTATACAACCTTCACAGTGAATACTGCATCCTTTTAAATATAACAATAATCGTTTTCCTGGTCCATATAAATGTTCATTTTCAACAATCATTAATTTATGTACTTTAATCATGAGTTTTTAGCCTTAATGGTATTATCTACTGTCATTCCTTCTTTAAAGAACTCTTCTTTTTTAGTTGTAGTTGTTTCTAATGCTAAATCTTTAAGAAGTTTATCCAATTCAGACAAACACTCTGTTCCTTCCATTTCAAAAGTTTCAGCTTTTATTGAACCTTTATCATCAATATCAATTACGATTTTCTTATCTGCCATTATTCACACCTCACAAGTACCAATTGAGTTTGAGTCCCCTTTTTTACTTCCTGAACAGCATATCCCATTTGTCTAGCTCTAGCATAAATAAGTTTAGCAGTTCCATCTCTCAATTTTGAATTAGTTCTATTAACAGTATTTTGTGCTTTTTTTGATATATCCATTAGTCTATTTCTAATTTCATCAGCATCAGATACCCATTGACCTTCTGAGCGACCTATTAATATTCCATCTTCCGTCTGTTCTGTAATTGTTCTAATTCTTGTTGTTACATATTGACCATTTTTCTTTATGTTTCTAACCATATCAAGGACATTAGCATCTATATTTCTTGTAACAGCATTATCACTTAATATTTCAGATACTATATCAGATAATTCTTGATTCGCTATGTTTTTACCGAAATCATATTCCTTTTCAAGTTGTTTTAAAACAGTTAGTAAATCATCTGTAATGATATAATTTTTTCCCTTTAAATGGCATTGTATCTGCTTTATATTTAACCCAAAAGCCTCTGCAACACCTAATAAATCGGAACATATATTATATCTATCATTAATTAATATCATTCCATTGCTACTATAAACATTACAGTTCTTAATTAGTATATTTAATTTTTCTAATTTTTGCTCAAGTGAAGCTATGATTGTCTTTTCTAAATCTTCTAATTCTTTTTTATTACAACATTCAATTCTGACTTCTTCAACTTGCTGAAATGTATGTATTCTTCTTTCACAGCTCATAGAATTACCTCCTTGTTATACATTTTAATTTAAATTTATCACATGTAGTTTTAGTTAATTCATACTCTTTTAATTCACTTATAATAATGTAACGTTGAGTTCTTCTATCATACACCGGATAATCTTCAGGTATGCTTTCATTAGACAATTTTTCTAATATAGATAAACACTCATCGTTATATTTCATAATTGAAAATAAGTATTTATCAACAAACGTTTCAAGCTTAGTTAGTTTAGTTTCTTCTTTTGGCTTAACAATGTTACCTATTGAATCATCGTTAGAAACTCTATGTTTTCCGTCTAATAATTCCTCACAGCGCATAATGAAAGTATTTAAATTTTTATCATTTCTAGAACTTGAACTATTTTCAAAATGTTTTTTTAGTTCTAATAAATTATTTATTTTCCTCGTAAGAATTTCTACTCTTCTTTTATTACTTAATACTTCAATGTCTTTTTTAATAAGTTCATTTTTTTCTTTGATTGTTTGTTCATAACCAGCAATTTCGTTATCGAACTTATCGAATTTAGTTCCTGAACTTTCTTCATTTATAGAATTAAACATATTCTTACAAATATCTAGCAAATGAGATCTATTGTTTTTAAATAGATCTATTGTTAAATTAATCAAATCATAATAATTATTATAATCGCATTCACCTATACGCTTATCTAAGTCTTTAGTGAACGCTTCACCTCTAGATAAGAAATCAAGTAAGCCATAGTCTTCATCCATAAACGCATTATACTCATCTTTTATTCTTTTTATTTTAAGAACTTGTTGATTATTCCATTTTTTATGTAACTCATGTATTCCATCATATATATTTGATTCAACATACTCATGATTAAATAATGGTGGTACAAGTGTAAATTGATATTCAACTTTTTTTGACTCAGCAGAATAATCATTATGCTTCTCTACGATTGAAGAGTCGAATGTTTCAGAAACAAAATCACTCATTAATTCTATTTCAACTTCTATAGGGATTATTTTTTTATCAACAATATTTAATTTTATAATCTTTCCATTATAGCAAGAATATATTTCACCTTTAAGTTTATCAGTTTCAATGGAATCGTTGTAATATCCTGATTTATATTCAAAACCTAGGAATGAAGATATTTTTTCTATTGGAAATGATAAATAAAATCCACTATTAGTCATAACAACACATGATAATGTATTGTTTTTATGAACGACAATTATTCCGTCTTGAGTAAATTCACTAACTAGCAATTCTAGTTTATTTTCTTTCGAATAATTAAATATTTTATTATTAAAATACTTAGTATTAACCGCATAATAACAAGGAATCTTATTTTGAACTGCGTTCTTTATAACTATCGAATAGTCTTTTTTTCCATCAGTATCAACAATGATTAATTCACTGGCATCATTCAAAAAAGAATAATCATCTTTTAAATTCTTATTTTGAAAATACACTTTATACAAAGAATCATCTATTTCAGTGTATCCATCAGAAATCATAAAATGGGCATTTTCTTTTCCAATTATGTCTATATAATTAAAATCAACTGTATTATCTATTTTTTTACTATTATAAGAAAACTTCTTGTAATTATTAATAATTGATTCGTCTTTGGCAATTATATTTAATTTTATATATTTATTTGCCCATTCAATTTCATTAACTATTCTACTTGATAAACATGAATCACATAGAATAAGATTAACTTCACTTGAGTGAGTTATCAATCTAATAACATCAGAAATCATTGTGTCTTTAAATAAACGATTTCTATCAATGCCTAAATCGAAAGGATGAAATAATGTCCATCCTTTATCAAAAGTATTCTCTTTTGTTATTATTACTTTTTTATTTTCAATCATGCTTATCACTTCTTTTTCTTCCGATATTTCTTCTTGCATAATCTGAACATTAGCACCGACTGGCTTCAATGCAAAATCATCAAATATAGGATTGCTTTCTTGCATATATTTCTCACTTAAAACTAAATTGGGCCTAGAAGAAACAATGCGTAAAACAATCGGAGTCCCTAACAATTTTGAATATTTCTTTGATGAATAACTAGATTTCAAAGAAGAGAGCGCAACAAAAACATCTTCTTTTTCTTGTACGAATAAAGCAAAAGTCCTTCTTCTCTAGTTTCTTTAATTTCAATTCTAATTAGGTCACTTTTTTTCATATATTAAATATCCTTTTTCTTAGTAATAAATGGATTCTTATATTCTTGTTGTAATCTAGGAACCTCTGCACCCAAATCTTTTACAGCTTCAGGGGCATCTATACTTGCTAATCTAGCTCTTTGTTCTGCCCATTTTCTTAAATTAGCTATTGTTTCAGCCATAGTTCTTGATAATGGTGAGGTTGTCGCTATGCAATCTAATAAATTCTTCATTTCTAGGTCTTTTTGGCCGTTTGCATATGCGTTGAATAAAGCTTCATTAACAACTTCTTCAATCTCAGCACCAGAAAAACCTTCGCTCGCTTTTACTAGCTTCTGCATATCTAATTTAAGATCAGCTGCATTTCTATTCTTATTTTTCAAATGAATATTGAATATGTTTTCTCTTTCTCTTGCAGAAGGTAAATCAACAAAGAATATTTCATCAAATCTACCTTTTCTTAATAATTCTGGAGGTAATGCACTAATATCATTTGCTGTTGCAACAACAAATACTGGTTCTTTCTTTTCTTGCATCCAAGTTAAGAATGTACCGAATACTCTGGCACTAGTTCCACCATCAGTTCTACCACTTGATTGGGTTCCACTTAAACCTTTTTCAATTTCATCAATCCATAAAACACATGGTGAAATTGTCTTTGCTACATCAAGTGCATATCTAATGTTTCTTTCAGATTCACCTACGATACCACCAAAAACTTTACCTAAATCAAATCTAAGTAATGGGAACTTCCATTCATTAGCAATAGCCTTCGCTGTTAATGATTTACCACAACCTGGAACACCTAGTAATAAAACACCACGTGGAGTATTTAATCCAAATTTTTTAGCTTCATCACTATATGCGTTACCACGTTTATGAATCCACTCCTTTAAGTTTTCCAAACCACCAATATTTGTTAAATATTCTTTTGGATGGAAATATTCAAGTAATCCACTCTTTTTAATTATTTGTTCTTTTTCGCTAATGATTAGAGGAATTTCATCTTCAGTTAGTTTTCTATTAGTGATAATTGCTTTAGCAAATGCTAATCTTGCTTCCATTACAGTTAAACCAAGAGCTGATTCAAGAAGCTTAGGAGTTATTTCGCTTTCCATGCAATATTCAGTGTATTCTTCAACAACACTATTTGCTATAACTTCAATTGTAGATCTATCTGGTAATTCTACTTCAATAACAGGTAATTCCTTAGAAAGTTCTTCTGGTACAAATTTATTAGGTGAACTTAAAATGATAGCTTTCTTATAGTTTCCTTGATAATTTTGAGCACGCATCATTTCTCTAATATATCTAATGTTAACTGGATTATTAGTTTCACTATAGGGGTGGAAGTCTTCTAAAACTAATAGCATATCATTTTCATTTTTTAGATAGTAATCTAAAACAGCAGTTAGAGTAACACAATCAGGATTAATTACTTTAAATCCGCTCCCCTCCCATACTTTTAATCCAGAAACGCTACTCCATGAATACCAATCTATATTCAAATCTTCTGCAACATAGTTAGTAAAACCATGAACTCTTTCCCATTCAAACGAAGCAACTTCAACAACTTTTGCTCCAGCTTTAATTAAAGTTTCTAATTCTTCTTCATAATATCTCATGTTTATCCCTCCAGTGAAAAGTATCCATTAACCATAGAATATACTACTCCCTCAACACATTCTGATTTATTTATTATTTTTCCATTTTTATCTTCTGCTTCAACGTAGATATAATAATTCTTTCCTGTTTCTTTAGAGGCAGGTCTGCTCCAAGCGCCTGTACAACTTGTAGTCTTAGCTTCTTGATCTATTTTGCCTAAATTAGTAAAAGAATGATACTTAATATTTCTCTCTACTTCAACTAAAGCAATTTCATGATAGCTAGTTTTTTCAGTTAAAACAGATGTGGTTCTATCTGCAACTATTTTGTTTTCTTTTTTTGTTTCGCCAATTAAAAGATGCACATAATATCTAGCAGCATCTTTTTCTTCATCCCAATATACCATTAGGCCACATAATAAACTTTCAACATAGACATTCATAGTTATTCCTCCTCAGCTAGATATGTTGGAAATCCGTTAACAATACCACGACTAACCGCAATCTTTTTACCGCTTCTATCTTCAGCTGAAACTTTAAATACAAATGTATTTCCTATTAATCCAGAAATAACAAACATATTTTCATTTCTTTCAACAGTATAATCATTTAAATGATATAAATATTTTCTACCATTTTCCTCGATAATTTTATATAAAGAAACAATATAATCGGCTGCTTCTTCTATTGATTTCCAATAAACATTAAATGTTTGACCTTCACGAATGACATATGGCATTAACGCTAACTCATTATCACATTTATCTAAAATCAGTAATTGATTTTTTGGCTCATCATAAGGAAGATAATACAGATTTGAGCAGGAAGCATCAATTTCTATTTTTCCGCCTCTTTCCGTTATAACATCACAAATTAAATTCTTTCTATTTGGATACTTATAAACTTTTTCTATTTTTGCTACACCATAGCAAACGCAATAAAATAAATCATTAGGTTTAATATCAGCCAATGCAGGGTGTTTTAATTCTTTTTCATCAAAGCTTTCAAGTAACCAAACAGTGTAATCGTTCATTTCTTTTTTATTCTTAAACTCTAATGTTAAATATTCCTTACCTGTTGTTCTCATCCGGCCAAAACTAGTCTGATATTTTATATAAAAAGTTATAGATAATGATTTTATTTTTACTTCTTTTTCTTGACCTTTTATTAGACTACTATTATATCCATAATCATAATAACCATTATTTCGCTTATTAGGGTCCTTCATATAATATTTTTCCGAATCCCATGATTCATTTCTTATTACATTTTCACCATTACTATTTAATGGATCAAAATAATCTGCTGTCGTTGCTTTATATAATTGATTTAATTGTATTTGTTGGTTATTACCAACATTAAAATAATAATTATAAATTGAAATGGTAGCTATACCATAATTTTCTAAAAAAACATCATGCCCAATTGCATCCATTATACTTACTTTTTTGCATTTCATACTATTAGCCTCCTTTGATATAACCTTTTCATCTATAGATGGTTTGTTTACTGTTTGATTCAGCTTAACCGAATTATCAATTATATTATTAGAGTTATTCATCATTCCCCATCTTCTTAAATTTCTTTGACCAGGTCCAATTACACCCCCCCATAATTGTTACCTCCTATAAATCCGAAGGATTAATAATGACATCTATTTGGTCCTTCACAACTTCATAGAAATAGTCATCATAATCCCATTGTGCGTCTTCAGCATTTTCACCAAAAGATCTCGCACATAATTCATCAAAGAATAGATGCAAGTTGTCTAAGCAATCTAAAATGAATTTCTCATCTAGCTTAACAACAGAAAGTGCAGATTCACCATTTTGGTATTTATCTTCTGGGTCCCAGACCATTTTAGGATACCATTGTTTTAAAATCCTATATGATCTAAGAGAATTATGCTTTAGAAAATTCCAAACAGTAAATGCTCTATCATATAAAGGATAATTTGTATATTGCCTAAATGATAATGCACTATCACCTTGTAAACCTTGCATATAAATATCAAATTGTTTTTTGGTATAATCTTCCTCTTTATATCCACATGCTGTAAGCATCTTTAAGCATAGCGCATCAATACTGGACATTAATTGATGAAAGAATTGAGCATATAGAGATTTGATAATAACTTTATACTCTTTAGTTCTTTTCATTCCTGCAACAAATGCTTTAGCATTAACTTCATCATATTCCAAAACACCATCAGAAAGATAAGATAATCTTGCATTATCCTCTACTTGCTTAGGAGTCTTTATACTATCAATAAAGCTCTTATATTCTCTGAACCATAATTGTTTATATCCTGCTAATAAATCTCTAAACCAATTACATTTATAATCAGATCTATGTTGTTTAGTTGGAAGGTAATAAACTGAATGTCTATTTTCAATTTTACTATCTGGGATAGCAAAGAATTTCTTATATCTTTTTGTGTCAATTTTAATTCTGCCATCCTTAGCGATAAGACCATAATAATCGATTCTTCCACATAGATTATTTTTCTCTAATTTATCATAGTCTTTGCCTATAACTTTACTCTTTTTCTTCATATTATTGACACCTCCATAAACGAAAAAGTGACGGTAGGTATTAGCCTATCGCCACTTCAATAACATTTATCCTCTTCATATGTTATTTTGTTTAGACACGCAATACCACTCTTGAAATTTAGCTTTTAACTATTGGTTTACTCCTCATATGTTATATCCCAATCATAAGATTCGCTCCAACATTTCATATAGGTAAAGTTCTTACTCCACAGTTTCAGAACATGCATATGTATCTATGTATAATTATACCATAGAATTGAAATTTATTTCAATACTAAGGGACAACTACTTTGCATCACTTGTAGTATATCAAACATAAAATAACAATAAAATGTACTATAGTTCAAAAAAAAATAGAGGATTACCTCATTACGAGTAAATCCTCCATTTTCATATTAAATATTAGAGCCAAATTATACAAATTTTCAACGTTAGGCATCTTTTTTGCACATTCCCAATCATATATCACCCTAGGTGTATTGAATTGAAGTAATGCAGCTAATCTTTCATGTGTTAAATTAGCTTTGATTCTAAGGGACCTAAGTCTAATACTTGTTGCTTCTTTATCTAATATGGCTTTTCGATAATCCATAAGCAAGTACCTCCTTTGAGCCCTTCCTCAACTTTCTGGCACTCTAGAATTATCGCCAATATTATACACTAAATTTATCAAATTTACAAATTATCGAACTGTCAATCACATATGGTTATTTACCTTAAAATTACTAATGTTAAAATTTTCCACTAAACGATAGGTTTTAACATAGTATTTCCTGATATTTCATTTACTTTCCATTTCTAGAATAAAATAACTAGTATTATTTACACTTTAATTAGTTGTTGTTTTTCTACTTAACCCATACATTTGTAATAAAATAAACCAATACTCCTCCAGCAATAGCATAAATGATTCCGGTTATAATTGGTATTAAAACATTCCATAATATCTTCTTCTCTTTTTTTTCGGGTGTATAAGTATTACCTTCAACAATTATTTGATTATATATTTTATCATTTTCTATTTTAGTATCTTTTCTCAATGTAACATCTAGATTATCTGATTCTATATTCATTTTTTCAAAAGAACATAATAAGTTAATTATTCTAGTTTTGACTGCAGTATAAATTTCTGTATAAAACTGCTACGGAATAACTTGTTGAATCGATGTGCATTGAACACCAATGTCTAAAAATTCATCCTTAGTATTCCTATATACTCCTGGAACAAGAAAAGTTAAATCTCTTGAAAAAGTGTCCTCACAATCTTTTCTTTTCTCTAAATCTATAATATTCTCAGTTAAAATTATATCCTCTAATGATTCAAGAGTTTTAGAACTTAAATATCCAGGTTGCATAGGTTGATTAGTTATTTTATATCTTCCATTAATTCAAGAATAAATAATATTCATTGATTTTAACCTTCTATGTTCAGGAAGCTTATCTGTTTTTTATAACCATTTAATTCCTGTGAACACCAAACAGTCAAATCATTATTATCAATTTTATTTGCTATTACAAGTAATCTTTGTAAGCACTCACTTAAGGAAATAGAATTTATTGTTATATCATTTAAAATTTTAGACATATTATAGCCTCCTATTTAAACTGCCTTATATATCTACTATTATTTCTATAATTATTGTAGAATACCATATAAATCATTAAATAATGCAGTATTTATGCCTATAAAAGAAAAAAATAGCCAATACTTACGTATCGACTATACTTAACTCTAATGGCAATGATTAACTATTTTAATACAATTGCAATCCCCATTCTATTTTTTGCAACCCCTAAAGAAAAATGCGACCCTTTTAATTAATATTTCTTAGGAAAGTAAAATTTTCCAAATTGCCACAAATACTTGTCCAATTCTTTTAACGAAAATTCTTGTAACCCATAATACTCTCTAAATTTTAATAAAATATTTTTAAACTTACAATAATCTTTCAAATCCTCATTTTTAAAATTATAGAATTTATCAGCCTTTCTAAAATATCGTAAAACAATATCAACATATGAGTCATAGATAGGAAATTCCACTTGATTATGATGACTGCAATATTTTGAAGCAAATGAATAAAAATACTTTTTCTTTCCATTAATTGTTACCGTTGCAATATCATTAACCAATTTTATATCTCCATTTGCTATTCTTTCATCAATATCTAATTCTAAAATTCTACAAGCTACTGGATAAATTTTAAAAATATTAGTACTGTAGAAATCATTAAGAATACTACATTTAATCATTATATTTTTTAATTCTTTATTACTTTTATAACTTCCAGCAAAAAGCTCATCAATTGCTTCCTCTTGAATACTATAATCTTCTAATTCATTCCATTTTTCCAACCAATATAATACTTGCACTTTGGTTGGTGATGGAATTAAAGCTTTATCAAGCACAAAACCACCTCATTATAAAGTTATCTTTTAAAATCATTCCTTACTTGAATATATTTCATCATTTATATCATCTGGGGCATTAAAAAATAACTCTTCTATATCATTAAATATATTTTCAAAAAAATCAGAAACATTTTCTAAGACTGTTGAAATGTATTCTTCATCACTTTTAAATGTATCTCTAGGATTTGCAAAAATAATACTCTTAGCCATTGCATCATATGACTTTTTCATAACATTATAGCGTCCACCTAAAAGTGGAGTATTCTTCGCAAAATTATGCCATCTAAGCCTTGTAGCCTGATCATCAGATGGACCAATGTATAGCGTTATTTTTACACCATCAGATACAGTATTTTTTATTTCATAAACAACTAAATCTCGAATACCATCCCAGGTACCATTACCTTTTTGACCTACTTTATTTCTAATACTTACACCAGTAAATCTTAAAGAGCCATTACTAAATTTTAAAATATGAATTTTAGATATTTTTTCTTGTTCATCTAGAATGTCTTTAATTTTAATACCAATTAAATCTCTTAAAGGGGTCTTACTATTATCCAAATTTGGAACTGACAAAACATCCTCAGGATCTAATTCAGGAGATTTTTCTCTAGGTTCTTTCATAAATTCTAATCCTAATACTCTTAATTTTGATTCTTCATCAAATTTAACATCCCATCTATTTTCTAAGAATTCTAATAATTTAAGGCCTCTTTCTTTAATACATTCTGGAGTCCAATCTTTATATTGAGCCACTCCAACTTCAGAATGTGACCCATTAGAATATCCACGTCTCTTCTTATCTATTGGATTCTTTTTATCTTCAAATTCATCATTTTGAAGAGCAGAATTTACGCTTTGAGAAAGTGCCAACAAATTGCCTAAAGTGTTAGCTAAATAGTGAAATTCTTCACTTGTATAATCTCTAAATTGATTACGCCAATAATATTTAGTTGGTGTTTGTGGAAATATGTGCTCAATAGATATTTTATCTTTTTCACTTTTAGTGAAACTATCCCAATCAGTTAATTTAGGAACAAATGTCTTCTCATATAATGACATTTCATATTCAAATAAGAAATATCTTAAATCTGACCAAGAATAATATCCATTGCTATTTTTAAATAAACCTTGAATTTTAGTGCTAAAAGTCTCAATAGCTTCATCCTTTACATTATTAAATTTATCTTCTAATGATTTAATTATTTCATCAATAGTTCTTTCTTCTTTATATAATTCTCTAGCAAAATTATATGTAATAGTTGATTGATAGCTTGCTTGCCATCTTGCCATACGGAAATACACGAAGATTGATTTTTCAATAATTTTAAATAATTTTACTCTCTTTTCTGGTGTAGTTTCTTTGTTTAAGAATGATGCAACTACTAAAGTTCTAAAATAGTTAATTCCAATCCTATTTAATTTAGAAATCCATTTCTTTTCTTCATCAGTAAATAATTTACATTCATTTGGATTAAATGAATAATACCAATACTGTGCAACAGATTTTAAACTATCAATATATGATTTAATTTCAGTAGGAGTAAGCACACCATCATTTTCATTCATTTCAAAGTTTTGTAATTCTTCTTCATCAAAATCAATATCTTCATCAAGTTGAATTTCATGAGGCTTCTTATGTAGTCCATATACAGCTTTCGCAGTAAAATAATCACCAAGTAAGAAATCAATATAATCATTACCTGTATTTCTTGAATATTTAAAGAATAATGTCCAATGATTTCTTAAATATTCATCATCATTAAGAGGTTTATCTTTATTTCTACCAAGCTCAAAATATACTTCTTTCCAAGCATCATTTATATCTTTTCTAATTTGTCCTTTAGCATCTTTTGACAATACTTCATCAGGATAAATAGTTGTCAAATAAATCAATCTATTTTTTAAAATTTCAAGATTAGATAATTTTTTACCACGATTATTCATTGTTTCAAAAGCAACGAATACATCAAAATCATCTTCAATATAGTGAATATTAAATTGTAATCTATTAACAAGTTTTCTAAATAATGATTCTAAGCCTTCAAGACCTTTTTCTTTAAACAAAGACTCTATATTATCATCAAAGAATTTTTTGGCATTTTCTAAATTTAATGTATAAAAAGTTTCTTGTAATGAGCCAGTTTGTCCCTCACCAAAAATATAATACCTTAGAAATTCAAAACTAGGGTTATCTACTTCATAACCAAATTTAAAGGCTTTATTAATTTTAAAAGGCTTTTTATATTCAACAATATATCTTGATTTAATTTCATCTAAATCATCACCATTTAAATATTCGATATTATTATTAGCTGCAAATTTAATAATAGAGCTTGCCAAAATTATAAAAGTAGTTAATCTTTGTTGACCATCAACAACGTGGAAAGCACTATAGTCTTTTTCTTTTATAATCCATTGCTCTTCATTCCATTTAGAATAAATATCTTCTTTTAAAAGCTTCAAAGATAGCATACCAGTATAATGATATCTATCTTCTGTGAGATTGTTTAAATCATCCCAAAAATCTTCAAGTTGAGAATTTGTCCAGGCATATCCCCTTTGATAATCTGGAATTCTATATATTCTTTTATCGAACAATTGTGACAATGAAATTAAATCATTCATATTTAATACCTCTCCTAATCAATAACAAAATTTATTTTGTATTTGAGATAATGCTAACCAAAATTGTAACTATATTTACTAGTTTATAATTAACATCTAATTTTAAAATTCTACAAATTATTTATTCAATATCCAATATAAATATTGGTAATTAATTACAATGGCCTAACAAAATTTTCAGCAAGAAAGTCATATAGTTCTTTTTCTATTGAATCATCTAGCCTAGTCCATACTCTACCAGTTTTCTTTATTTTAATAGGTTTAGCTAATCTTTTTGGATTAATAAAACCATAAGCCCAATATGTAGCATTCATATCTTCTACTTGAAATTGCATACCAGACCATTTCCCTGTTGCATGCCATTTACAATATTCCTCAGCTGTGATATGTTTAGTTCCTATGAGTTCAACTGTAACAATAATGGCAGATTTCTTTGTATCTACTAAGGCTATTAATCCACGCTTATTAGTATTGTAAGCACGAGCATCATAAAATTTTGTACCATCTAAAATTTCATCTAAATATTCTCTTAACATTATTAATCAATGCATCATAGCTAAACATTCTCCATCTAACTAAAAAATGAGTTCTTTGTGGCATCAGAACTCTAGACCAATCACTGATTCCGTGACCGAATGTGCACTTCCTTTTAACGAGTCCAAGGCACTACGCTCAACTCGGCTCCACGAATACTTAGGAAGCACCTACGAAGTACATGTATTTACTTGTGTATATTTTACCATATACTAAACAAAAAATCTATCAGATGGCATTAACTGATAGACTGTATTAAAGATGTATAGTAACAAAACTAAAAACTAATTACTATATTTATCTTCTATATTAAAATAATTACATAATAATCGATACCTAGCATTCTTCAGCATAATAATCTGATTAGATTTCATAAATTCAAATTCATAAGAGATAATTTTTATAACATGTATATTTAAGTACTTAATACCAACCTAAAAATTAAATATTATTACTTATCTTAATACTTTTTTAATTTTCTTTACTTAAAAAATTCATTATAAGTTTAATTATAACTTCTTTTTCTTCCGGATTTGATTCAGCAGTTAAAACGGTAATTGCAACTAATGTATCGTTTGATATTATTATTTTGCCATTTTTAATTAACGCGTGATTTCTATTTAAAAATTCCAAAAATAATGTTGCCGCAATTCTTTTACAACCATCAATAAATGGATGATCTTTTACTATAAAATAGAGCAAATGTGCAGCTTTTTCTTCTAATGAAGGATAAACTTCTAGTCCAAAAATATTTTGATAAATTGCAGCTAGAATTCCTTCTAATTTTCCATTTTCTTTTTCAACACCAAATACAGATGACATATTTTTAAACTTCATCGAATCAATAATAATTTTACAATCAGAATAGGGTAATTTATATAATGTTTCATTACCTTTTGGTTTAACTAAACATTGATGATCATAATCATCTAATAAATCTAAAGCCTTAGTATATTTTTCTATAACATTAACTAATGCTTCTTGGTCAATATTTAATGATGATGCAAGCATCTTATTTTGTACTTCAATTGTTTTATTAAGCACTTCTATTCTTTTTTTATTAATGGAATAACCTTGTATTAAGTATTCTTTTAGAACTTTGTTAGCCCATTTTCTAAAAATAATACCTCTTTGCGATTTTACTCTATAACCAACAGAAATAATCATATCAAGATTATAAATTTTTATGGTACGATTAACTTTTCTATTTCCCTCAATTTGAACTTGTGCGTTTTCCGCACATGTTGAAGCAACATCTAATTCTTTATCTTTATAAATATTATTAATATGTCTAACAATTCTTGTACGATCAACATCAAACAATAAAGCCATTTCTTCTTGAGAAAGCCAAACCGTTTCATTATTAATATCTGCTCTAACATCAATTTCAAAACTATTGTCTACAAATTTTACAATTTTAAATTCATTCATAAAATATCTCGACACTCCTTTCTTGCTTGCAAAAGCTTTATCTAATATCATCATAACTATATTATATATTTTTTTGTATGCTTTATCGACATATTTTTTTATTTTTCAAATTAATCTTTATAGAAATAATAGGTAACTAACTTTTACTTTTTTGCTAATACCTTTCATGCCTAAATGTTATCATTTTAGTTTTTTTAGGAAAACAACAAATTGTTATTGCCACTTTATTGCTATTTTCAAGGTAAATAATACAAAAAATAGCTCAAGCTAACAAGTACATAAAAACTTGATACCTAAGCCATTTTTCAAAAAAATATAGTTAAATAGGCCCAAAAAAATCATAAAAACAACAATGATGATCTGATTACAAAAATTGATACAATGCATACCATAAGCACCGAAAATTTTCACACCAAACTATTTTTAATTAATTTCTTGTAAAACGATATTCTTTTTTTATTATTACTGAATCAAAAAATCTTTCTTGGAACTCAGTCAATGCGTTAATTGCATCATCTGAATAATCATTCCCATTTTTAGAAACAATAAGTTTTTCATCGTCATCATTAGGCCTATTGCTTCTTCAACGGCATCTATATACCAAAATGTTCCATTATCCACTGGACATCCACATTTTAACATTACCCAGCATTCGCTTACTTTATTGTAATTTTCCTGTAACCATTAACGTAACTCATCACGATTTTTTGCTGGTAATAAATTCTTAAAATTCATTTCTCTTTCATCACAAATTCTAAGTTGTTTATTTCTTCTTTTTCGACTTTGGAGCTGGCAGTTCATCATACATTGCATAAAACAAGCCCGTCAAAAATTCCTTATTATCAACTTCATCTACCAGCAACATCTCTTTAGCTCCTTCATAGGGTAATTCATACGAAGGTGTCGGCATATAACTAATTGCTGATTTTACTGGTTTAACAAGTAATCTATCATCATAGATACCGCCTACAATCTTGCCACGATAATAAATAATAAATTCTCCCATCATAGCTCAATAAGTAATTTCTTCTAGTTCAGATATCTATCCTAAAATAAACTTTAAATATTTCTTACTTGATGCCATATTTTCACCTCAAATTAATGCCTAAAACCGTAGAAAATAATGTCAGTAATATACCTAACATATTTTTCTTTGCTTTTCAATAATGTTAAATATAATGCTAATAATTAAACTAATTAGACTAACAATTAATGTTTGGTTAAAGAGCAAAATAGTTTCTGATATTTCATATTTAAATTGCCCTGAGGAAGTAAGCACATATCTATTAAACTTTAAAAGACCTGGGAAATTATAGTTTAATGAATAATAAAAATTACCAGTTCTAGCACGATAAAAAAACATAAAGCACTCAATATTTATAATAACGACTGCTATAAAGATTAAGGTAACTATTAAAAAATCTACTTTATTTCGTTTCTTATAATTTGCAATTGTAAACACTAAAACAATTAATATTGCTAAAAGGCAAAGTGGATAAATCACGCCATAAACATCTAAAACATCAGCACATAGCCAACCAATTAGAGCAATAATGAAACAAACCACAAAAGAGACTAAACTTAATACTAAAGAATAGTGATAAGGATTTGACCTATGATTTAGTAAATTAGATGAATCTAAAGTTTCTGTTAAAGCAGAAAAAAAAGACTTTAATGCATCATTTTTACTTTCACCATTCTCTAATGATAAATTATAATAATCAAAACAAGTTTGAGTAAACTCTTCAACGATTTTTTCATCTATAATCTTCCTGTTTTTTAACTCATTTCTTACTCTTTTTTTTATTATTTGATATTCAGTTTTCATAGTCATCACCTATCATAATTTATAATAAATGTAAACTTTTTATGTAATAATTTCTATTTGATAAATAGAAGTTTTTACCTTTTTCTGTTAACGCATAGTACTTTCTTTCTTGATTTTGTGTAGATATCTCAATATCATAAGACACTAAGCTATCCTTTTCCATTTCTTTTATGGCAATAAGGGCAGACGAATTACTTATTTTTACATACCCTTCACCATTTTTTGATGTTTTTTACTATGTTATATAAATAATCTCGTTGTCTAAATAGATATGCACATATGATTATTTTTGTATAACCTTTTATGAATTCGCTAGAGCTAATCAATTCCTATTACCCCATATCTTAATTACTATCAGTTTTTATTAATTAGTTAAACTATGTTGTTATTTTAATTCATTATTGTATATTTGTCAAAATATTAACGTTATTTGATAGATGAGTATAGTAATAAAAATTTTTATGCAAGTAAAAGTTTATTGTGCTAAATAACTACTTCTGTTCATTCACGCATTTATACCTTAAATTAAATCTCGTTGTTACACTTATTATCAAATTCGAACTACGAATTTGAATATAAAAAAAAGCTTGAAACAGCAATTATTACTGTATCAAACCATTACTTCTTATATGGTGCCGGGAACAGGGTTCGAACCTGCGACCTACGCGTTACGAGTGCGTTGCACTACCAACTGTGCTATCACGGCAGTTTATAGCATAAAAATGCTATAAATTTTATGAAGGTAAATTATTATTTTCTTCTTCCTCTAATTCAATTTCATCAAGCATCTTTGAGGTTTCACTCAAATCATCTACAACCTTTTGAGCCATTTCTTTGTAGAATTTTTTTCTTTTGCCACAAGCTATTTGTAAAAACATTTTTTCTTTTTCTTCCGTATCAAGTTCTATAATTGTTCTTCTTTGTTTATGAAGAGCATCTAAGATAACTTGTTCGAATTCTTCCTTAGATATTTCTGTAGGTGGGATAAAATTTGCATCATCAACTACATCATACTCTTTAAAAATATAACCACAATCATTGCAAAATAATGTCATTCCATGAAGCTCGAGATTTTTCAAATATTGTTCATCATTATATAAATCATAAACAATAGCTTCATTAAGAATTTGTTTAAGTTCAAGAGGCATATCCTTCTCGTTTTCCTTCATTATTTCTTTAAGTTCTATTTTTAGTTCATTATAGTCTCTTTCTTGCTCAATGTTTGTCGAATGACAAAAAGGACATCTATACATAAAAACCTCCGTGAAACAAGATAATTAAGCTTTAATTTTAATTAAAAGAAAACGTCTCTTGCTTTATCCTTAATTTCTTTAGATGCAGTAAATGGAATTCTTGTTGTATAACCTTGCTTTGCTGCTACAATCATCTTTGTTGGCCATTCTTGAATTGCTTTATTCCATTGATATACACTATCATTATATACCTCACGAGCAGCTGTAATTTCACGTTGAAGGTATGAGTTTTGTTGCATTGCATCAGCAATTTCTTGATGAGCCTTTAAATCAGGATAATTTTCGAATGCAATATTAATTTTTCTTGAAACGCCATCAAGAGCACCGGAAAGTTCATTTCTTGCTGCATCATCAGCAACATTACCAGAACGATATTTTGCAATTTCTGAGAAGGTTGTTTTATCAAGATCAATTGCCTTATCAAGAAGTTTAGCACAGTTTTGTAAAATAACAACTCTTTGTTCAAGATAATTATCAATTTGTGAAGCATTATGTTGAATCTTTTGTTCAAGCTGACGTAGATACTTAGCTGCGTTAATTTTCTTAATTAAGAAAACAACACCTGGAATAATACATAAGCACCATAAAATTACTTCAAAAATTGTTGAGCCAACGCCTACCTTAACAGGAATTTGCTTTTGGATAACATTAATATCCTTACCCTCTTCATTAACAGGACCAGTCATTTCATCTAATTGATTTGCCATATTATTCTTTTTCTCCTTTTCTCGCAAGTAGCGAATTAAATTTTAAAGATGAATTCTCATCTAACTCTTTATCAAGTAAGACAGAGAATAATCCTCTTTCGTATATTATAGCATTATTTTTACTATATTGTGACATAAATTGTGAAAATTCACTATTATTTTTTTCTTTTAAGTATTCATTCTTTCTAAGCTTAGTATTTTTAGCCTCCATTAAGGTGTTTTTTACAATTGGAATATATTCATACCAAACTACAGGTACAGCATGCATTCTTCCATCTCCACCAAGTTTTGATACAACAGTTGTTTGTTTTACAGCTTTAAATGAATGTGCTTCAATTGTAACTTGATCTGACTTTCCGTTTTTAGCGTCAAACTTAGTCTTTATAATCAAGTTTGTAGAGCTTTCCGGATGTTTAAGCAAATCCTTATCAAAACGATTGGCTAATGATTCATGCTCATAGCTTGTTATATTAGCTCTGTATGGAGTATTATAAATATACTCTTGTGTTTTAATTTGCTGATAGCTTGGTATAGCTAGCAATGGTGCTAAATCAAAGTATAAGCTTTGATAATATTCATCGTTAAATTCAACGAAATTCTTCTTAGCTTCATCAACATCAAAGTGATGAAAAATAGACATATCTGGATTATAATCAAAGTTTTGTGAATGGCTAGAAATAATATAATTTAATTTCTTATGCTTGTAAAAATAAAAATCATCACCGTATGGTACCTTACTTTTTAATAAATCAAGCATATTTTTTTGAGCAAGTGGGGTAAATAACAGTCTAAACTCAACCTCATTATCTCTATCATCACCATTAAATAATGCATCAAATTCATTGTTAGCCATTACCGTAAAGTTTTCGCCATTCTTAGTAGCTTTTTCTTCCTTCTCCTCAAGCTTTTTAGTCTCACGCTTTACATACTTTTCAAGCTGACGTTCATTCATACCATTAATATTTGTTGGTTCATGAACAAATGATAGGTTTGGAGCGGCATCACAGCCATAAATCAAACGCGTATCATAATAATAGTCAGGTGCCGGCTTAGTAACACTCGCTGTTAACGTTTGCGAATGATGAACTGTTCTTGTACCATTTTTACTACGTTCTATTGTAGTCCAGTGAATGACAATGGAGCCAGTATAAACTTTTTGAACCATTTGCATATTAAAAGTATTAACAATTACAAATGGATTTCCAACAATTGAACCAGAAACAACATAATTAACTGAAGTATTAGGATCAGTAACCTCGCCTAAATTAAACTTTTCATGTAAATATTCATACTTATCCGCATCAAAAATATCATCAAGTTGAATTAAAGGTGATGTATGTTCAATAATTTCTGATGTCATATAGTAATCATAAAGACTGTTAAGAGGAGCCATCTGATTATAAGCAATTACTTTTAAGTCAGATGCTTTTTTATAGAACTCTTCTTTTTTTCGCTTGCGTTCTTCAATTATTTTATTAATTTTTGTAAAAACTGCAACAAAAGAAAAAATACCAAGTGCAAAAATAGCAATTCCTAAAACAATAAACAAAGCGCTTGAACTCTTAATGCCACTAAAAGCCATAGCTAAGCCTGAAATTAAAGCAGCAATGCCAACAATTACTAATAAGATTTTTATACCCCTAACACTGCCTTCTTTTTTTTCATAATATTGGCCTTGTTCAAACTCATTCTTATATTTTTTTATCGTTTCCCGATTAGCATTCACATCAATTTTAGATTCTTTAACTAATTCTTCAAAATATTTTTCTCCATTTTCATGTTGAAGTTGTTTAAATTTACTATTAAACATTTTTAAGGGTTCTAGTATTGAATCATCCTTCATATTCATCCCTCCTTCCTTAAATTATAACATTTTTTAACAATTTTTAAACTACCTATTTATATCAATTAATACATATTCATTAAAAATACAAGTGTTATAAGGTATCGCCCACTGAGAAATACCTGATGAAACAATAAATGTTGTGCTATCAATTGTTTTTATTCCATAAGTTTGATCATTTGAAGCCATTACAATAAAATTAATCGGAAATAAATTACCACCATGTGTATGACCAGATAAAACTAAATCAGCCATATCTTTTTCATTTGCATAATCATTAGGCTGATGGTCAAGCATAATAATATACTTATCCTTAGAGATATTCTTAGTAAGCTCTAAGGCCTCCATCCTTCCTTCAAAAGATCTATCATAACGGCCAACAAGAACATAATTTTCTGTTAAATTATATACCTCGTCATGTAAAATAATCACATTATTTTTTAAAAGCTCATCATATAAATCATCAAGACTAAAGCCTCTGTAATTAGAATTATAATAGCCTTTATCATGATTTCCTAAAATAAAGAAAACACCATATTTTGTTTTAAAGCTGCCAAGAGCTTTACAGGCTCCTATCATATCACTTTTTTTCGTCTCATCATCAACAAAATCACCAACAATAACTAAAAGATCAGGATTAGTTTTTTCAATATCAGAAAGTCGTTTTGAAAAGCTTTTACCATCTAATGTGCAGCCTAAATGAACATCCGTTATTTGAGCAATTCTTAATGATTCATCTGTTTTATCAGTTTTAAGATCATATTTAGTTTCAAAGATATGAAGGCTTAATACAAATAAGGCAATACTCATTATGACGGCCGTAAAGCCTAAAACAATACCATTTAAAACATTTGCATAAATTATTTTACCTTTATTTTTTATTCTTACAATTAAATTAGCAATCATATAAAAAAGCATTAAATGCACAACAAAAATAGCTACACCCCATAAATAAAAGATGGCTACTATAATAAAAGGAAGACACATAGCTAAAGGTACTAAATAATTATATGGCTTCTTTTTATTTTTAATAAATGAAAAACGCTTAAATTGAAAATATATGTATATCAAACATAAAATTAATAATATCCAGACCATGAAATTCATAAAATCACCACGTCAAGATTATACAACATATTTCCTTTTTTTACATTATTTTTCCAAAAAACAAAAAAAGACTGAAGCTTCAGTCCTTAATTTTCAAATGTGTGGGAATACCTATATTGATACAATTTGCGTACACCGTAAAATAAAGTATAGAAAACTATAGAATTCATACACTTCAGCCCTTACGG
>OJMI01001051.1_pt1 | contig 33018 bp, 29 predicted proteins | sample 1597131 | NCBI WGS metagenome assembly OJMI01 (sample SAMEA2452116, study PRJEB22498) | human gut metagenome | reverse complement strand
TTCAGTTAATTAAAAACAGCGTCTATCAGGTGGAAAGCACCATCCATAAAAGCAAATGGGAAATTCTCATATGATACTACTTTACACGCATTTCCATACTGACCGGTAGTCTGGTCCTGCATCTGTAAGGTTATGAAAGTACCGTTATCAGTATACTTCACAGGAATATTATTGCTGTTACGGTATTCTCCCGATAACCAATCAGGTGATCCGAGATACGGACAGCCTGATGCAACCGGAGCATTGGTAGGCGTAAAGAAATAATTAAGTAAATATTCTCCCAACAAGCGTTTGTTTGTAACCTCACCTTGAAGAGTGGGCGAAGGTAAACTCAAATCAATCGTACCTTTCACTCCCGGAATCCGGTCATTATCCAAAGCCTCTTTCAAAGCTTCATTAGTCGGAATGAACCCGATAAGACGCCCTGCCAATCGATAATCCCAAGCAAGTACACCGTCTATGGTAGCAAATATTTCAGCCTGTCTCATTAAATAGGCAAACACGAAATTGGGATATTTCGTTTCCCCGATAGAGGTTAACATCGTCTTCAGGCTTGTATATTCCAATCCATCCAACTTTCCGAATACACCGAAATCACTTTCATATTCATATACTTTTCCGTTTGTCCACACACCGCCACCATCGTTGGTCACCTCTTTCACTTCAGTAAAAAGCGTAGGAATCACCGTTTGCGGATCTTGCCCTAACACACTATTAAACACGTAGTTCGTTGTCATCTTTCCGTCTTTTATAAACCAGTATGTTCCGCCATCCTGAGTAGCATGAACTGCCCAAGGAGCGTTAAAATTAACTTCACCTACTACGGTTCCGCCACTAACGATTCTTTTCAGATCTGATGATGATACAGCCACATCGCCATCTTCTCCGGAAGTTGCCAATGTATTGCCTACTCCATCAGACATCAGACGCATATCACTGATTTCATATCCGCTATTTTTAGTGATCAACATCGTATAGTTGGTTGCAGTGGTAGTATATGCAGCCATCTGATTACTCTGATAGATAGCATACAACGAAAGCAGATAATCTCTTTTAAGGAAAGACGGTCCCATTACAGTGCTGAATATTTCAGGCATCGGGAAATTACTCAATCCGTAGAAGCTGCCGTTCACGCAGATGCTCTTATCTTTCACATCGCTCAACTGGAAATCATAGTGTGAACCCAAAGAGTTGGTTATTCCGCTTATTTCGTCTGGGAATACAATAGATCCACCATATACTGATTGATAAAGTAATATTTTGGTAATCAACGGGTCCAAATCGGTCAAAGAAGAATATCCTCCAGCTTTCCAATATTTATTGAAGAAAGTATTTAATGCCTGATTGGACGGAGCAAAGATACTATAGGATATAGAAGCCAATTCCGGATAAAGACGGAAATTGGAAGTCGGCCATTCCAAAGCAATATTGGGAAGTCCGTTTGACGCATGTTCATGAAGGAAGAGACTATCTACTCCTACTGCATTTCCATAATCGGCAGACAAGTCCTTATCATAGGTATAAGTACTGTATTGGCTATAGAAGTCGAGGAAATCGGAATAATCTGATTTCTTCTTCAAAACATCATAAATAGTTTCCAATGGTTCCAATACTCTGTCTACATTATATATATAGCCGTTGTTTGTTATGATTTGGTATTCTTTAACGCTTGCATTCGACACATTGAACCCGTTATCTCCCGTCCATGTAGAGTTAGGATAGAAAAATTCATAATTCTTCTTTGCATCTATGCCTTTAGATGCAAAGATGTGGTGAGAGAATACAGGTAAAAACCGCTCCAGGTGATAGACGGTTACTGTGTTTTTTGTTGCCGGATCCACTTCCTTCGTAGTAGGGCTGGTACTGTGTGTGCGAAATTTGTAATACATACCCGGTTGCAATACACCCAGTTCATCATCTTCATCGTCGTCTTTGCTTGTTGCACTGTCCTCGGGCCGGAAGTTCTCGAGATCGGTTTTACTATAAGAATAGTAGATTAAGTGATAACCAATCAATTTCTTCAGATCATCTGTCGGTATGTCCTTGACTGAAACATAACCGTGTTCCTCCAGATAAGTGGTAAACGCATCATTGTCCGGAGCCATGACAGTTGCGACACTCTTACCATCAAGAATAGGCCTGAAACCTGATAGCTCTGCTGCTTCCAAAAACATGGAGAACTTACCTCCATATTCATTAGAAAGAACTTCCCAAGCTGTACCTTTCAGCCATGCCGGTTTTTCATAGTGTTCATCCATCTTGTCTTCACAGGACAGGAAAAAGGAAGAGAGGAACAATAGTAGCAGCAAATGCCGCTTTCGAATCATTGCATTTCTCATAATACTAAAAATTATATTAAGTTATAATTAAAAATCTGCTAAAAAGGGAGATTGATATCGTGAATAGCATAAAAGACTTACATTTGATATTAGCAACTGCATAGATTTGCAGGCATTCATATAAATTTCGTGGTTTTTCATAATTATATCAAAACGTTAAGTTAAACAAAAGTTAGATTAATGACTTTGAGCAAAATATTTGTGTATAAGCGTATTATGAAAAATGTAAGATTGCCTGTGGACAATTAATAAGCAACTAAAAAGATAAGAAGTAGTTATTCTGAAATCAAATCGATATGCCTTACTGCAGCATAAATTTATAATAATTGGTTCAATATTTCCCTGAATACTTTATCTGCGTGTTCTTGCATTATTTTTATATAATTAAAAATGGGACGATTACTTTTCATACTATGTCCTATACAGTATTCTATTTTCTCGATTTGTATTCCCAAATTATATCCATGTTGTGCAAATGTTTTTCGAGCAGAATAATAAGTGACCTTCTTGCTTATACCAGATATTTCCGCCACCTTATTTATATTACGGAAAATTAAACTATATATCTGTTTATAGGATAAATATTTTCCGAATCTAAGTTTACCTTCCTTCGACAGGTATCTGTTAATAATCTCTTTTGCCTCAGGTTGCAAAGAGAACACGATTTCATTTGCCCCTTTTTTTCTGTTACGAGTTTTATGACGTATATATCTTATATAATCTTTATCTTTAAAGTTGTATTCCAGTAAATCTTTCAGGTTAATCCCACCTAAATAGTAAGTAAGCATAAAAATATCTCTGGTTATGTTCAAAGATGATTTCAGGAATTTCGCATCTCTAATACTTTTTAATTCATCTATTGACAAATCAAGATCCCTAACAGTACTTATTGGCATTTTAAAAAGTATAAAGGGATGAATGTGATAAGTTACATAATTCATTTTACTTGCATAGTTCAATATTACTTTTATCAGAGTCAGATAGATTCTTATCGTCGTATCACTTAAATCTTCCTTATATAGGTACTCTGCGAATTCTTGTATATGAAGAGGAGTTAGTTGAACCAAAGGAAAGTCTCCCTTCATATATTTAATCAATCTTTCACTTGCTATTTTGTACAAGCTATAAGATTTTTGTCTTTCTTCCCCTGCCATGAAACTTAAGTATTCTTTTGCTATTGTTTGAAAAGTTATCCCTTTCTTCTTTTGTTCGTAAGTGATAATATGTATCAGTTCAGTACATGAGATTGTAGACAAATAACTAATGGAAGCGAGGATTTCCTCGTATTCATCGATCATTCTACGTAAACACGAATTTATGTTAACTGCATTTTCGTGTCTGACAACTCTGCCATTTTTTAGCTGACTTGCGGAATCCAACGTAAATTGAGTCGGAATATATCTGGTCTTTGACCGATGAGCTACTGCTATTCTTATCCGATGTCTGCCATTCGCCAACTTCTTAGTCGGCACAATTACAATTGAAAAATTTGCCATATTACTTTTAAGGTTTTGTTTTATAAATAACTATCCTCCATACAACGAAAAAGGAATAAAATGCCCCCCAAACCTTGTTTCTTGATAAAAAAATGAGTTCATTGCATGGATTTCCGTGCAAAAGACGGTATTTTCCATGCTTTTGTACGATTCTTCATTGGTATTTCTTCACTAACTCGCTATGTTTGCAACAGTTTTTCACAGGTCTTTATAATAAAGAACTCTTTGAAAACAGAATCTAACTTTTGTTTAACTTAACTTAATTGGATTATATGAAAAGAGCAACCAATGTGACAACTTGTTTATGCACACAAATTTCATCTGATAATAGAATTCTTATCAGCAATGGCATTTGTGTGCAGCATTAATTTCATGAGTACGCGAGAAACATCTTAGTTATTATTGAAATATTTATTTTTTTATATTATGAAAAACTTAACGATTATGCGAAGGCTGCTATGGCTGTCTTTTATTCCATTTTTCCTATGGTCCTGCGAGGATAAGATGGATGAACATTATGAAGTTCCCGGGTGGGTAAAAGGAAGCGCTTGGGAATTACTTTCGGACGAAAGCATGGATGGACAATTCTCCATGTTCCTTGAAGCAGCAGAGCGTGCCGGTTATTATGAGATTATGAACGGGAGAGGATTAATGACCGTTATGGCACCAGACAACAATGCTTTTACCGCTTATCTGTCGGAACATAATTATTCGACAGTAAAAGACATTCCTGCCAGAGAGCTGAAAGAACTAATCGGATTCCATCTATTGTATTATTCCTATAATAAAGGTAGTATGGAAAATTTCCGTCCTGAAGGTGAGGGAGCCTATGATGAAGGTACTGAAATTCTTGATCCGGGATTATACTATAAATTCCGGACACGTAGTTCAGGAGAACCGACAAGAGAAGTTGACCCTTTAACCGGTAAATCAGTCACCGTCTATCATCTGGAACGATTTGTCCCAGTCTTTTCACACTACTTCTTCTCATCTAAGAAAATTGATGCTAAAAAGAATTACGAAGCTTTCTATCCCAATTCAACCTGGACCGGTAATGATGGATTTAATGTTTCGGAAGCTTCAGTGAAAGAATATGGCTTAATAGCCAACAACGGCTATATTTATACAATCAACAAAGTTCTGGAACCTTTAGGATCAATTTATGACCAACTTAAATCTAATCCTGAATATTCCGATTTTCTGGCGATGTATGACAAGTTCTCCATCTATACGCCTAACGATGAACTTACCCAGAAATATGGCAGCGCATTGAATGCAGATACTTTATACTTGCATAGCCACAGATCTCCATTAGCTCCCATTGCTATGGAATGGTACAAATATGACTATCAACGTTTGGACACATTAGCTTATCGTGCATATAGTCTGTTTGCTCCTAATAATACAGCATTGAACGAATTCTTTAATTCATACTGGAAAAACAGCGGATACGCTGATTACAGTTCACTTGACCCATTAATACAGACATTGTTCCTTAATGAATATGTATATAGTGGTTCAGTAGCTTTCCCGGAAGAAATTGTGAATGGCACCGTTACCACCGCTTCGGGTACAAAATATAATTTTGATCCCTATGCATCGGACGTCAATAGAAAAATGTGTGTGAATGGCAGTTTCTACGGATTGGGCAAGATTCAGACTCCGATTCTTTTCAATTCAGTATCCGGTCCGGCCTTCCACGAAAAGAGATTCCTGAATTTCTTATATGCAATGAATGGCGCAAACCTGCTGAGTTCATTCGGATCTGAAAACGAAAAATACACATTATTGATCCCTGACAATTCCGGATTCGAATCAGATGGTATCTTCTTGAATTATTATGCCGAAGGAGGAAAGCTCGAACAAAAGCCCGAAGGAGAATGGGAAGCCGTTTCTTCGGACGAGTTACAACGCATTATACGTGCACATACTGTAATGAGTGAGGAAGTCGAACTTAAAAAGCAAGGAACACAAGTCATCCCTATTCAATCTGCCTTCTGCTACTGGTTTGTTAAAGATGGAAAGATAACCTGTAACAGTCATTTCAACGGTATATTGGAACCGGGAAGTACGATCGATCCATTTGTTGAATTCGAAGAAGTCACCAATAGCGGTAAACCATGGGCAAACGGAAAGACCTACACTTATAAAGCGAATGCAATATCCGGATTATTCGAGGCAGAAACAGAAGACGGTCAGGGAAACAGCATGCAAAAAGCATTGGCTATCTGTCAGGATGCACGTTATCCTTATTATTGTTTCGCACAATTATTGAAACAGGCAGATATGATTTCCGGAGAAACAGTAGCGGGATTAGCAGGCCGTACCATTGCTTTTATTCCGACCAATGAAACGATCAAGAATGCATTAGCCGGCAAACAGATTCCGGGAGCCGACAAGCTTACGGTTTATGAGGATGGTACATTAGGTCTGATTGATTCTGGTAACGGACTGACCGGTGACGAAAAGATTGAGCTGAAGAAATACATCAGTAACTATTTCCTAGTAGCCTCTTCTGTACCTTCAGCTTGTTATCCGGGTTCGAAGATGGAAAGTGGCGAATATGTCAATTACAGCGGAAATACAATTATTTATAACGACCTGGGGACCTCTCTCTCATTCCAGCTTAAGAATGGTACAAAAGTGGTACAGGTATCTGGAAAATACAACTATTTCCCATTCTGTTATAATGACGGATGTTTCCATTTTATCGAATCTCTTCTTATGTAATTTGAATTTTAAGAATTATGAAGTTAACAAAATTATATTTTTCTGTAGTCATACTTCTTTGTACTGTAGGAGAAGTAGTGGCACAGACGCAGCAGATTATCATCGGTAATGTGACGGAACTCATTGGGAAAAGTGCAGAACCTTTGATCGGTGTTAATATTAATATTATGAACTCGCAGGAACGCTCTCTGGGAGGTACTGTTACCAATATGAGCGGTCAGTACAAGCTGGCTATTCCTGAAAAAGAGAAAGACCTGACTCTCGTGTTTTCTTATATCGGAATGAAAACAAAGAGAATAAAGTACAACGGACAAAAGTCCTTAAATGTCACCATGGAATCTATGTCTGAGGCAATAGGTCAGGTAGAAATTGTGGCTGAACGTAAAGACCGTAATGATTTAGGAGTAGGTTTGAAGGAACAGACTTCGGCTACGCAAAAAATCAATATGGAAGATTTGGTAGCCACTTCGCCTGTAACATCTGTCGAAGAGGTTTTGCAAGGACAATTAGGAGGTGTGGATATCACATTAAGTGGTGACCCCGGTGCAAAAAGTACTATTTTCATTCGTGGTGCCAGTACATTGAATGCCTCCTCTGACCCTCTGATTGTGATTGACGGTGTACCTTACTCGGACAGCAATACCAGTGACTTTGATTTTGCAACAGCCAATGAAGAAGATCTGGGAGCCTTACTTAACATTTCTCCGAATGACATCGAGTCTGTAGAAGTATTGAAGGATGCCTCGGCTACAGCCGTATGGGGAACCAAGGGAGCCAATGGTGTATTGATCATTACAACCAAAAAAGGATCAGTAGGTAAGACACGCTTCTCTTTCTCCTCCAAATGGACTGCTAAAGTAGAGCCGAAGACAATCCCGATGTTAAATGGTGACGAATATGTTGCCTTGATGCAGGATGCTATCTGGAATAGTGCCAACTATGTAGGTGTAAGTCAAGCCTCCAATTATCTGCGTTTGTTGTTCAACACACCGGAAATCGGAGATAACCCGGACTGGCAATATTACGATGAATATCATCAGAACACAGACTGGTTGGATTTGGTACGTCAGAATGCCTTATCTTCCGATAATAGTTTCTCTATGAGCGGAGGTGGTAACAGAGCAACTTATCGTCTTTCTTTGGGATATGCAACCGATGACGGAACAACAATCGGTACTTCCATGGACCGTTTCAACTCTACATTGCGTATTGATTACAATTTCTCGAAGAAATTGAGATTTGGCGCCAATGTTACCTATACTCAGACTGACAAAGATGCGAACTGGGCAACAACCGTTCGTTCCGAAGCCTTCAAAAAGATGCCTAATAAGTCACCTTATGTAATTGATGATGCAACTCATCTTCCGCTGGATCAATACTTCACTCGTCAAACCACAGACTGGGAAGGCGTTTTCAAAAGTAATGATACAGGAAGTAGTGCTACTAACTACAATCCGGTAGCTATGGCAAAAGAATCCAAAAACAATACCCTTCAACGGGAAACCAGAGCAATCATTGATGCCAACTACAAAATATTGCCGGGCTTCACCTATAGTGGTTATGTATCTATAAAGATGAATACATCCAAAAACACTAAATTCCTGCCGCAATCAGTAACAGGTGCCGTCTGGATGAACTCTTTTGCTAATCAGGCTTATGATGGAATGTCCGAAAGTTTGTCTATTCAAACTGAAAACAAACTTCAATTCATGAAAAACTGGAACGGCAAGCACAACCTGATCACCAATCTTCGTTGGAATACCAGCCAGTCGACAAGTTCCAGTTACGCAAGTAAAACATCCGGAATGGCTTCTTCCGGCCTGTCCGATCCTACAGTAGGAACATCTGTACAGAGTATGGGTTCCGGAGAATCTGAAGGCCGAAGTGTTTCAGGAATGGGAATGATCAACTATACCTTGTTAGGACGCTATGTATTCCAGGCATTATTAAACATAGAAAGCAGTTCGGCAATGGGACGCAACCAACGCATGGGTTATTTCCCGGCATTTGGTGTAAACTGGAATATTCAGGACGAACCTTTCCTCGCTGCTGCAAGAGAAAAATGGCTGGATATGGCCAAAATACGTCTTAGCTATGGAGAAAGTGGAACTCCTCCCAAAGGTAACTCTGTTTATATGGGTGCATTTAAGTCAACCGGAGATAATTATATGAATATGTCTTCCATTGCCCCCAGCCGTATGCAATTGGATCAATTAAAATGGGAATCTCTTAAGGAATACAATATTGGAGTTGATTTAGGTTTCTTGCATAACCGTTTGAGATTTACTTTTGATTACTATTGGAGAGACAGAGAAGATATCTTAAACAAAAACTTCAGAATACCTTCTACAACAGGATTTTCCAATATTGCATACTTCAACTCGGGGGCTACCAGAAACCAGGGATGGGAATTCCGTACAGACCTGGTATTCTTTGAAAACAAAGACTGGCGTGTAAGCGGTTATTTCAATGTATCACGTAACAAGAATAAAATTACTGAATTGCAGTCCGGCGTAACAGAAGGTATAAAGAATGCCGATGAAGTGAAAAATGGAGAATATGCATACATCACACAAGTTGGCCGCCCTATCGGCTCCTTCTTCGGTTATCGTTATAAGGGCGTTTATCAGAATAAAGATGCTACTTATGCCCGTGATGCAGAAGGTAATGTAATGAATGACCTGAAAGGTAATCCGATTGTTATGAAAAACGGTTCATATCTTTGCTATCCGGGTGATGCAATGTACGAGGATATTAATCATGACGGTGTTATCAATAAATATGATATTGTTTACCTGGGAAACACTCAGCCACTAGTCACCGGAGGTGGAGGAGTAACCGTCAAATATAAACAAGTAAGTCTAAGCGCTTTCTTCCATGGACGTTTTGGCCAATCCATCGTCAATATGGCTCGTATGAACAACGAATCCATGTATGGTTCCAGCAATCAAAGTAAAGCTGTACTTCGTCGTTGGAAAAATGAAGGGGATAATACAGACATACCGCGCGCCTTATACAACGAAGGACGTAACTATCTGGGATCAGACCGCTTCGTAGAAAAAGCTTCTTTCGTACGTCTGAAATCAATGACATTAAGCTACGGATTCCCCAGAAAAATCTGTAATAAATTCAATGTCAATTCATTAAGTGTATTCGTAACAGGATATAACTTGTTTACATGGACTAACTATACAGGACAGGACCCTGAAGTATCTGTTAAAGACAATCTAGCAATAGATACAGCTACCACTCCTGTCTCCAAGAGATTTTCTTTCGGTTTAAATATGAGTTTCTAATACTATTCAGATATGAAAAAGATATTAATATGTTTATTCGCTTTCGGGAGCCTACTTTGCGGCAGTTGTAGTGACTGGCTTGAAGTTTATCCTAAAAATGAGCAGATAACAGCTAATTATTGGAAAGCAAAAGAAGATGTAGAAGCTGTTTTAGCTTCAGGATATTCCTCTTTACGTGCCTGTACCCGTACACTGGTTGATTGGGGAGAACTGCGAGGTGCTTCTATCTACGCCTACAGTGATACTAAAAAACAAAAATTACAGAACTTCCAGATTACAGCTTCTGATGCCTTATGCAGTTGGGCCTCCATATACAACATACTGAATATGGCCAATTCTGTAATAAAATATGCACCGGAGGTACAAGCTAAAGACAAGACCTATTTGCAAGTCACGATGAACTCGCATTTATCCGAAGCCTATTTCTTACGCGGTCTGTGTCATTTCTATTTAGTTCGTAACTTTAAGGAAGCTCCTATTGTAACAGAACCTTATGTAGACGATTCCGCTCCTTACGATATCGCTAAATCTTCAGAAGAAGACATAATCGCCCAGATTAAGTCAGATATTCAAACTGCACTGGATACCGGAGCAGCTAAAGAGTTTTTTGAAGATGACAAATGGGAAGGTGCCAGCAAAGGACGTGCTACCAAATGGGCACTGTATGCCCTGATGGCAGATGTTTGCTTGTGGAGTGAAGATTATGACGGCTGTATAGAATATGCCAATCAGCTGATTAACGCTACAGCTTCACGCCGTCCGGTATTCATGGCTGTTCCCGAACAGTGGATCACCATCTTTACCCAAGGAAACAGTAACGAATCCATCTTTGAGATAAATTGGGACGAAAAGAACTTCGCTCAGCAGGAAGAAAATAAAGGCACCTCACCTTCTTATTACTTCACACTCAGCGCTACCGCTCCATACTTATATACAGAAGCAATGTGCGAAGATTTATATAATGAGAACATTGAGAATGGTGCCGGTGACCTCACCGCTTCCGTACGTGCAAAGTGGGGAGCTTATGCAGACTTGGACGCCACAGGAACAGCCGATAAAAAACAATATTGCATCTGGAAGTACAAAGGATCAGAATATCAGGATTTAAGTCAGGTACGCCCGAACGACGATGCCAACTACATCATTTATCGTATGACCGAAATATTATTAATGAAAGCAGAAGCATTGATCTGGAAAGGTGCTGCCAATTACGAAGAAGCATTGGAAATTATCAATAAAGTGCGTAACCGTGCCCGGCTCAAAGATCTGGACTTGACAGCAGAATCTGTAACAGAAGAAGAGATGTTGCAAGCTGTACTGCATGAACGTAATATAGAATTTGCCGCAGAGGGGAAAAGATGGTATGACTTAGTCCGCTTCGGCAAAACGAAAAATTACAGATATAAAGATTCATTCATTGAAACGATTGTAACATACAATTCAACCGCCAACGTTTCTTGGATACGTTCCGTATTGAGCAATGAATATGCTTGGTATCTGCCAATCAATCAGAGTGAAATTGATTCTAATTTATTGTTAGTTCAAAACCCGTATTATGCAGGTGTAACCGATTAATTATATTACTATGAAGAATTTGATTAGAATTTGTATATTGATCATTGTCGCTGCCGTTTATTCCTGCGACGATCCTTATAAGGATGAAACTTTTGCAGTGTACAACATGCAACCTATTTCATCTTACCTGAGTACCCGTCCTGATGATTTTTCGGAATGGATCAAGGTGATGAAATATGCCGATATGTACAATGCAGTGAATCAAGCAACTGCCAAGTTAACGCTGTTCGCTCCCACCAATCAGGCGATGGAAGCTTTTTATCAGGAAAAGAAAGTCTCCTCAGTAGAAGAACTGGGAAAAGTCTATGTAAGACAGCTGGTACAATACCATCTGGTAAATGACACGATCACATTGGAAGAATTCTCCAAAGGCGGAGAGCTGGAAGACAAGACGCTGTCCAATGATATACTGGAAGTAACCTTTAATGCAGACGATGCCTCCGAAGGGGGATTCAACTCCATGTATATGAATGGAGAAGCCCATGTGAAGGAACTGGCTATACATACTTCCAATGGTTTTGTTTATGTATTGGACGATGTCATGCGCCCGATGGTCGAAAGTGTCTATCAGAAATTTTTCGAGAACAATAAGAATAATATTCTTGCAGAAGCCTTGAAACGAACCGGATGGCACGATACATTGAATATAATTGCCGATACCATCACGATGCCCGATGGCACCAAACAGGAAGTACGCCGGAATTATACCATATTGGGAGTACCCGATGATGTTTTCCAGCGTGAAGGGATTTCTTCCTGTGACGACCTGGTGAAGAAACTGGGAGCCGGAGAAGACTATGAAAATAAGAACAATGCGTTGAACCGCTATGCAGCTTATCATATCCTGAACGGACGTTATAAAGTAGACAATCTGAAGAAATTTGACGTAGATACAGTAGCAACTTGTAAGATATGGGGAACTGCCTGCGAAAATGCAGCAATCAAAATATCCAAAGAAGCAGATGGCAACTATTACCTGAATTACGATGGTGGCAGTGAAATGAAAGCTGTTTTCCGTGAAAGTGATTGCGACTATCAGACCAAGAACGGTTATATACAGCAACTGGAAGGCTTACTTCCTGTTTGCAAAGACCTTAAACCATTTATTCTTTACTGGGATTTGGCCGATTATCCGGAAGTAGCCAACTATATCGGTTCCAACGGAGCAGACGGTCAGATTTTCCAGCAAGAGATAGATGCAAAGACGGAACCGTCGACAGAACTGAAAGATGCAAAACTATCATGCTATGAATATAAAGTAGGTTCTCAAGGAATGCCTGAAAGTAATTTTGGCAATTTAGCCTATAGAACCCTGCGCAGTAATTCAAACTATGATAACCAAGATAAAACCAGAAGATTCCTGCATGGTGATTTACTGACTGTTTCATTGGGGTATAAAGGATGGGTAGAAATGAAGTCTCCTGTTATGATTCCCGGAAAATATAAAGTGACTTTACGCTATTTTTACGCAAACAGTATGAAGAATTTCCGTTCCTACGGTAGTGGAAGTAACGGAGGGCAAATAGATGTCGAATTCACTGAAATGGAGAAAGCCGGTTCCGTATCACGTCTTTTATATTCCAGTCTTCCGGACGACAAAGATGCTAATGGTAATTATTTGGTAACTATGGGGCTATTTGACACCGTTCTATACGATGTTGTAGAAATCCCTGATATGAAGGAATATACAATGAGAATCACTTTGAATGATCCGGCAGCCAGTATTTCAAAAGACTTCCGTATCCAAGTTGATTATATTTTGTTTGAACCAATAAATTGAATCAGATTATGAAAGCATATAAATATATCTTATCCGCTGCAATCATATGGGGAGGATTGATGTCTTCCTGTACGGACGAATGGGATAACCATTACAATAAACAGGCAGCTATCATCAACAATGAAGAAATGACTATTGTCGATGCGCCGGCCATTGAATATTTAGAGTCACAGCAGTCATACAGCTCCATATGCAATTTATTCAAAGAGACAGGAGTCTTTAAGGAGATGGAAGCTGCCGGAGTATCTTACACTCTTTTTGTGGTTGACAATGCACTCATGACCGCAACGAAAAGTTCGGATGACGGCATAGACGAAGAGAAAGTTTATATGGCAAAAAGCCATATAACGACCGCCTCCCTTTCACCTAATACCATCGAAGACGGTCAGCGTCTGATGATGTGGAACGGAAAATATGTGATGATCAACAAGATGGTATCAGAAGATAGCGGATCACAAGAAATTATTTTCAACAGTAACTGTAAAGTTAAAAAAGTAGTGAAGGTAAACAATGGATATGTTTATGAATTAGACAATGTCATTGTTACTCCTAAATCTTTGCTGGAAACTCTGGAAGGATTATCAGACGAATATTCCATCTTTAAAAATGCGGTTCTTTCAAGAAACATAAAGATCTTTGATAAGAATAACAGCCTTAGCATTGGAGTAGATGAATCCGGTAATACGGTTTATGATTCTGTCTTTACGGTGAAGAACCCTTATTTCCTGGATAAAGGCTTGGATTTGGCATCTGAAAGCAAAAAGATAACAATGCTTATTCCATCTGACGAATTGATCAAGAAAGCATTGGATGAAGGGAAAGCGAAACTTAAAAAGTGGAACTTGGAGCGTCCGGATTCAATTTTGGAAAACTGGTGTTTTCAGGCCATGTTTTTCAAAGATGTGGAATATGACGCCGAAGCTTTCGGCAATCCGCAAAAACCGGACTTGACTTCCGCTTTTGGTAAACAGTGGAGAACTACAGTCAATAAGGTAGACCTCGATAATCCTGTGAGAATGAGCAATGGTATAGCTTATTATGTCACTTCTCTGAAACTGCCACAAAAAGACGTGCTGATATGGCGTTTTAAGGATCTTTTCAAATGGTTCAAATACATGAGCCAGGATGATAAGGACAAATATTTTGCATGTACCAACTTAGCTCCGTACGGAACCGGCGGACCTACACGTACCGATGTTAAAGCATGGACTCCGGGATACGGATGGCCGGAAATCAGTAATGAATATGTATGGTTTGTACGTCAGGATGCAAATAATCTGGAGACAATTCTGGATTTCACCGCCTTCAAATTTGATTTGCACAGCGACAATACGTATGATGCCGAACCTTACATCATTCCTCCCGGCGAATATACTTTCCATTTTGGTGTCGGCAAAAATGCGAACATGAAAAATGATTGTGATATTTATATTAATGATAAGCTGGTGGGAACAATAGTCAGGTCCAAATGGAGCAGCTATAGTAATGACCGAGGTGGCGGAGGTGCACCGGAGTTCTACCCATCCAGTCTGAACAATAAATATGACAGAGACGGTGGAGAAGTCGGTGTCTTTACAATCGAAGGAGATGAACCTGTGGAACTTCATCTGAAGTTCGTGGCAAGGCACAATGGAGGAACAGCCTTTACTCCGAACCATTGGTGCATCCGCCCGACTGCAAACTGTTATTAATCTAGATAAGGAACGATATGAAAAATATAAAAAGAATACTTGCGGTTGCATTGCCATTGTTGTTTGCAACTTGCATGTACGGACAGAAAAACTACAAACTGACAGGTAAGATCATCTCTGCCACTAATAAACCTATAGCAGATGCTGTAGTGTCTGTACAAGATACCTTGAATGCAACTACCAAAGCCGATGGAGAGTTCACTTTTAAATTAAGAGACAAATCCGGAGTGATATCGGTTTGGGCACCCGGTTACCTTCCCGTTCGGCAGTTGCTGAACGGAAGAACGGAAGTGGTGATCATGATGATTTCAGACAACCAGTATAAGCACAACGAGCAAGTTGTATTGCCCTTCCGGGGAGATAATACGGAAATTTCCGATTATACTACTGCAACAAATATTACCAAAAAAGATTTTCTTTTGGGAAGCTCTAAGATTGACCGGGCTTTGGCAGGACAAGTAGCAGGCTTACAAGTAAAACGCGGCAGTGGTATGCCGGGTGAAGGCAGTTATTATAACCTCCGGGGTATCCGTTCACTGACAGGTGACAATGCGCCATTGATCGTAGTCAATGGTGTACCTTACTTGCCGGACAAAAACGAATCACCGATAATCGGAGGTCTGACCCGTGATATTTTTCAGGCATACAATATTAATGATATTCAGAACATTACAGTGCTGAAAGGTGCGGAAGCCGCTATGTATGGTTCAATGGGATCGAACGGAGTTATTCTGATCCAGACAGATGGTGCCAGCTCCAACGATATGGAAACGAAGGTAAGCTACTACGGACAGTATGGCGTTACCTGGAGTGACAAACGCATTCCTTTGTTGGCCGGGAAAGATTATTTGAACTATCTGACGGATGCAGGTATGACATATTATAGTGATATGGATAAATTCTATAGCAACTTTCCTTTCCTGAAGGACCCTAATAATCCATTATACCTCAACACCTATAATAATCAGACTGACTGGCAGGATTTGATGTACAATACCGGTTATGCGACAGATCACCTTTTCCGCGTGGAAGGTGGTGACGAAATCGCAAAATATGACCTTTCGTTAGGTTATTCCAAAGAAAACGGTTTATATGAAAGCACCAGTACAGAACGTTTCCATACTCAGTTGAATGGTAATATCCTCGTAAGCAAGAAAGTGGATATCTTTGCTACCATCGGATTTGCTTATATGAACGGCCATTTCCAGGAACAAGGCATGAACATCAAGACCAACCCGATTCTGGCAGCTTATGCGCAATCACCGGTACTCAGTCCATACAACAAGGATAAAGACGGAAATATATTAAGTACTTATTCACCTTACTATTTCGGTAAATGTACCACCATGGATTTTGCGATAAGCAATCCATTAGCTATCGTCAATACCTTAGACGCACATAATCGTCAATACGATTTAAATCTGAGAGCAGGTGTAAACTATACCCCGCTACCGGGACTGGTATTCACAGGAATGATAGGAATGTACTACAATTATGACAATGAAGCTATGTTTATCCCCGGATTGACAGACAAAACCATCGTTCCGATATCCGACACTTATGGTACAGCCAACAACATGGTTCGTTCCGGTGTGGGCGAAACCAGCAACCTGTATCTGAATCTGAATGCACGTTATTCAAAAATGTTCAATCGCATTCACCAGTTGAATGCAATCGCCGGTGCACAGATTCTGACAACCAAGAACGAATTCGATGTGGGTGAAGGACGTAACACAGACAATGACTTTTATCAGACACTGGGTAACACACAGGCTGACGGACGCCGTTTCTACGGTTATGTTAACAAATGGAACTGGATGAGCTATTACGGACATGCTGATTATACCTACAATAATCTGGTACAGGCTTCTGTCAATGTATCAGTAGACGGAGCCTCATCTACAGGTACAAGCGCCAACCGGTTCTATGTATATCCGTCGGTAGGATTAGTCTGGCTGGGCAAGGGCTGGAAACCTCTGCAAAATTCAGAATGGATCAACAAGCTAAATGTACGCGCTGAATATGGTCTGACCGGTAACACCCGCTTTGCAAGCAATATGGGTACGTTCTACTATTCATCAGCCGCTTATCAGGATATTTCCGCCATTGCACGTGTCAATGTACCGAACACTCATTTAAAGCCGGAAAAGAATGCTTCTCTCAATTTGGGACTGGATCTGTCATTGTTCCGCAACCGCTTAAATGTGAGTTTCGATTATTACAATAACAAGATCAGTGATATGATCTGTATGCAACCGACATCATCTATATACGGTTCCGCACCTTATTATGCGAATGTCGGTAAGATGGATAACAAGGGAGTTGAACTCTCCGTACAAGCCTCATTGGTTCGTACCCGTGATTTCGAATGGATTATAGGTGGTAATATCGCCCATTACGATGATAAAATCACTTCTTTGGGTGGTGAAGAAAGAATCATCAATGGCAACTGGATCACAGAAGTCGGAAAGTCGCCTTATCAGTTCTACGGCTATCAGGTAGCAGGCGTGTTCTCCACTCAGGCAGAAGCTGATGCGGCCAGTCTGATGGCAGACAACGGTAACTATTTCCGAGGCGGGGATATGCATTATGTAGACCAGAACGGAGACCATAGAATTGACAGCAAAGACCGTGTAGCTTTGGGAAGTGCAGCTCCCGATTTCTTCGGAGGCTTCTATACTCAGTTCAAATACAAAGGATTCGCACTCGGTGCTGAGTTCAGCTACTCCAAAGGCAACATGGCCTACAATGCCGTACGCAATCAACTGGAAGGTATGAATACATTAGGCAACCAAAGTATCGCCGTATTGAATCGCTGGTCTTTGGACGGACAAGTGACCAATATGCCACGTGTACAGCACAACGACCCTTATCGCAGTACTTCATTCTCTGAAAGATGGCTGGAAGATGCTTCTTATCTCCGCATGAAAAGCGTGACTTTGAGCTATAGTTTTGACAAGACCGTACTTAATTTCTTCCGTTCAGGCACATTGTATGTATCAGGCGAGAACCTTTTGACAGCAACAAAATACCTGGGACTGGACCCGGAATTCTCTTACTCGTACGGCGAAACATCTCAAGGACTGGATTATGCAAAGATGGTACAACCGAAATCTGTAAAATTTGGTGTTAATTTGAAATTCTAACGACAATGAAAAAGAATATACTATTAAAAAGCATGTTGTGTGGTATAGCCATGATGGGTCTTAGTGCCTGCTCCGATTTCTTTGAACCGGAGAACAACACAATGCTGAAAGGAGATGACTATATAAAAGAAGCCAGCGAAATGTATGCAGGCTTTCTGGGAGTCGCAACGAAGATGCAGGCTATTGGCGACAAAGCCATTTATCTGACTGATTCCCGGGCTGAAATGCTGATCCCTACCGACAGAGATGTCGACATGTATGCACTGTCCAATTATGAATCGGATCTGACAGGCAACACATATGCCGATCCGGCCAAATACTATGATTTGATCATCTCATGCAACGATTACCTGCAGAAAATCTACGAATTCAAGCAGGCACATTTGTACAGCATCGACATGGAGCACTACAAAGGATTGGTTGCCAGCACTGTAAGAGTAAAAGCATGGGTCTATTTCACAATGGCGAAAATCTATAATGAAGTAGTCTGGTTTGATGATCCCATGTACGAAATGAAAGATTATTCCCAATACCCCAAACTGAATTTAGACCAGACAATAGCCAAATGTGTGGAATATCTGAAGACAGGTTTTGACGGAATCGACGGAAATCATACTATGCCATGGACAGAATGGATCGCCTCAGACAGTTCACTTTCAGCAGGTGACTACACATTTTGGGATCTTATGACTCCGGAGTATTTTGCACTGTCTGCCGAACTCGCTTTGTGGCAGGGAAGATGGCAAGATGTGGTGGACCTGGTTCTGCCTAAAATGAATGAAGCATTCGCCTCCTCTTCTACTTATACCAAATGGATGTGCCAATCTAACTACCACAACGCATATTCGAAAATATTCAGAGGAGATAATCCTTACGGATCGGCAACTGTTTCGGTAATCACTTATGAGTACAAGAAAAACCAGACGAATGCAACCAAGCAGAATCTTTACTCCGCTCCTATTCTGAGACCATCAGAATTGGGTATAGCCCGGTATTCTGACAAAGACTTTAACCCGAATGCTTTTACTTCGGAAGATTCTCGTGACGGACGGTTCAATTCTCATTTCAGCCAAGACTCATATGGAAACTGGAGAATGCAGAAATGGAGCTATGCTGCCGATAACTTTATTTACATTTATCGCAATGTGGAACTTTATTTCATGCTGATCGAAGCATTCAACCACCTTCCCGAACGTTCGGAAGAGAGATATGTATTGATGAACGAAGGAGTGAGCAGCTATTATCCGGACGGAGGAGTCACTTATCCCGGATTCACCAATGACTGGACACGTGTAGGCGGTGCCGTTACACATACCTATGCGGATACCGGTATCCGTGGCACATGGGGAGCATCTGATACAAGTAAAGGTCTACTATGCCGTGACATGAAAAAGGAACCGGGCAACGAGCGTCATAATGACATCGAACTCCTGAAAGAAATCTGTCTGGAGATGCCCTGTGAAGGTAAAACCCTTCCGGTAATGATACGTATGGCAAAACGTTACAATGACCCCACTATCATCTCAGATTTAGTTTGTTCCAAATACAGCGAAGAAAATGCAGCAATAGCCGCAAAAGTACGTGCAAAGATTGAAAGTGGCGACTACTTCGTCCATTGGGATATCGACAGCACCTCTTCTACTCATTAATTAAAATTCAGCTATTGTCAGTTGATACTTTTCCCGGAAAAGCGTCAACTGACAATAGTCTCTATAAAGCAAGCTGACTACAAGAATCTAATACAAACACCGGAAGCAGTCAGAGAGAAGACGAACACTAATACGATTGAAATATGAAAAAATCAGCTGTTTTACTATTACTGACACATTTATTAGTGTTGCCTTTAGTTGCCCAATCCCAACCGGCAAAAGTCTTGTCTGACTATATAAAAGAAATCAACCAATTCAACAAACGCAATCCTCAGGAAAAAGTATACCTTCATTTTGATAATACCGGCTACTTTCTGGGCGATACCATCTGGTTCAAAGCATATACCGTTTTAGCTGAGCAACACCGCTTCAGCCCACTAAGCAAAGTACTGCATGTTGAACTTCTGACCCCACAGGGAGAAGTGATAGCCAACCGAAAACTCATGATAGAGAACGGTCAATGTCATGGTGAATTTCCACTGAAAAGGATTTACCGGAGTGGTTTTTATGAGGTTCGTGCGTACACACGAGGGATGCTAAACTTTGGAGACGACTGTATATTCTCCCGCGTTTTCCCTGTTTATGATGAACCGGAAACGGACGGTAACTATGCAGAAAAAGCAATGGACAGCGGCTTTGGAGTGAAGAACGAACGCAAAAAAGAAAAGAAAGGAGGAAAAGTAAATCTGGCTTTCTTCCCGGAAGGCGGCAATGCAGTAGTCGGAATCGCTTCCCGTATCGGCTTTAAAGCATGGGGAGCAAAAGGAGAAGACCTCCAAATAACAGGTGCCGTCTACAATTCATCAGGCAATTCAGTTTCCTTCCTTTCGACCTATCATCAAGGTATGGGATTCTTTGAGCTATTGCCGGAAACAACCTCTTACAAAGTAATAGTCGAACATGAAGGCAAACAATATGACTTTAATTTCTCAGATATCCTCCCGGCAGGATACGTGATGCGTATCAATGATACTAACGAAGAATCATACCAGATAGAGATATCCAAATCCTCCGTCCTCCCCCGTGACACCATAGCGGTATCCGTATCTTGTCGTGGCACAGTCTATGCAGTAGAAGCCATGAGGCTGGCAGACGCCCCCTATGTTTTCCGGTTACCCAAATCCCGGCTTCCGGCAGGTTGCATACAGTTTACATTATATGATAAAAAAGGAAATATCCTTGCCGAACGCCTGTCGTTCAACACTCGTCCTTTAACGTATTACCGGCTATCTGCTCAAACAGAGAAACAGACTTATGTACCTCTCGAAAAGGTAAACATGTTTCTTTCCTTGAACGATTCCATCGGAAATCCCGTTGAAAGTTCTTTTTCTCTTTCTGTACGCGATGCCGGTACGGAGATTTACACTTCGTACCAGGATAACATATTAACCGATCTGTTACTTTCTTCCGATATAAAAGGATATGTGGCCAATCCTATGCAATATTTTGAGAAGGACGACCGCGCCACCCGCATGAAGCTGGATTTACTGATGATGGTTCAGGGGTGGTGTCGCTATGACTGGCAGACGATGGCAGATGTATCACCTTTCAGGGTAAAACATTATATTGAACAAGCTCTTCCGATAAACGGTAAAATAATGGAGCTACTGAGGAACAAGTCAAAAGCATACGCAGATGTCATCTTCTGGATGAATAAAGATAATGCAAGTTTTCACAGCCACTGCCAAACAGATGCTGGCGGACATTTCTACTTTATGTTACCGGATAGTGTCAAACTTGAAGGGAAATGGCAACTCAGCCTGTCCGTCACAGAAAAGAAAAAGCTAAAGCATTGCCGGATCATGCTGGACCGCCATTTCAGCCCTGTTCCACGCAGCTACTCCTACCCCGATTTACTGGTGAAAGATACGGTTACAGTGTTCTCTGACGAGTTTGAGGATAGCTTAAAACAACATTCTGTTGATGAGATGCAATATCTGCCGCAAGTTATCATTAAAAAGCAGCGAATAAGAAAAGAAATATCTCCGGAATTTGTTTATGATGTGGAAAAGGATGTCAACAAACTAATGGACTCGGGAAAAAATTATCCCGGTACTTTAGGAGAATATATGGAGAACAATATACCCCACCTTAGAAAAGATAGTGCAGACGGTCCTTATCAATATGCCGGCAAAGACATTGTTTACTTCTTCGATATCCAAAAAGGATCAACACGCTACCCTGCAAGGGGGCTACCACCAGAACAGATGCCCATTGAGAATATCCGGCAAATAACTCTTTATGATCAGTATGCACAACTGTGGGCTGTCAAGAAAATCAAAGAAGAGGGAATAGAAGCCGCATCTCCGTCTGATATAGACTTGCCAACAGTAGCTTCACTACTCCACACCCCTGTCATCATCATGGTCCATCCATACAATGACGGTTTACACGACGGTTATCAGAAAGGAATCCGCCACACTTTTTATGATGGTTATTCTCAGGTGAAAAGGTTCTATCACATAGATCATAGCAATAGTGTACCCGGTGACATTGATTTTCGCCGTACCCTGTATTGGAATCCGGAAGTAAAAACCGACAGTCAAGGCAAAGCGCAAATTAGTTTCTATAATAATACTACGTGTAGGCGGATGAAGATCAGTGCGGAAGGACTGAGTGACAGTGGGATACCAATTATAACAAAAGAGTAAAGAGACTCATGCTAAATAAACATTTAGTTATCATATTATATTTCATCATCAGAATTCCTTTTTCTCTATGCGCATCCCCAATATCACAAGATGAAAAGGAAACTGATTCACTTTATCAAAACATATCACTTTTTTCCGCCCTCCATCCGCAGGAAAAAGTCTATCTACACTTCGACAACACTTCCTATTTCATGAAGGAATCAATTTGGTATAAAGCTCATATAGTGAATGCCGAAACTCTAATTCCAGAAGTGAAAAGCAAAGTGCTTTATGTTGACCTATTAAGCCAAGAAGGAATTCTGGTGAAACGCAACAGGCATTATATAGAAGAAGGAATGTGTTCAGGAAACTTCTATCTTCCGGACACCTTAAATGCCGGATATTATGAAGTGCGCGCATACACAGCCTGGATGCTGAATTTCGGAAGGATAACAAGCCCGCTTCTTATCGAGAATTTCCTGTACAAAGACGGAAGTATCTTAAGTGATTTTAAAAATGTAGAAAAACGTACGAGTGAAGTTCCTTCTATTTTTTCTCGCGTACTTCCCGTATACAATGCCATAGAAAATGAAGAATACCCAACCAAACAAATGCGGACACGCCCACGTATTAACAGATCATCTCCAAAGGAAGAGAAACAGCGTATTAAAGTTGGTTTTTATCCTGAAGGCGGACATCTGATCGAAGAAATTGATAATAGAATTGCCTTTGAATTACGTGATAAGGAAGAGAAAATAATCGCTCCCAAATACATACTCATAGAAACCAACAATTATAAAGTTCTGGATACACTACAAGTAGTACACAACGGACGGGGAACCTTCAATATCAATCACCTCCATTGGGAAATAGGATTAAAAAATTGCCACTTAACAATTTCCGATCAAAACCAAATATATGAATATCCTTTGCCCACACCTGAGAAAGCAGGAGTAGCCTTGCAGGCTGATATAAATGAGAATCAGATAAATATCCAAATTCTTTCCAAAAATATCACATCTCCCTTGTTTATAACTTTGCAACAAGGAGGAAAACCTGTCCATTACCAGTCACTCGGTATCAAGGACCGTTTCCAACTATGCTTCAACACTGATTCTCTTCAACAAGGCGTACACCAGCTAACAGTCTTTGATCGTGCAGGACATATCTTTGCAGATCGATTATTCTTTGTCAGAAAACAAGAAACAGTGTCCATCACTTTACATGATCACGCTATAAAAGACAACCACCAACCATACCATCCTGAAAAATATTCATTCAAAATACAAGACAGGAATGGTAAAAGTCTTCCGGAAACATCATTTTCCGTAGCAGTCAGAGATAATGATATGGAAGATTTACACTACAGCCAAGGAAATATTCTCACGAATCTGCTATTGTCTTCAGAAATACGAGGTTTTATACAGTCACCGGAATATTATTTCGAATCTCAAGACCTGCATCACCGCAAAGCCCTGGATTTATTAATGATGATTCAGGGATGGAGACGATATGACTGGCAAACCATGGCAGGAGTAAAAACATTCAAACCACACTATCCGATAGAACAGAAACTACAAGTAAAAGGAACTGTCTATAAAAGAAGAAGTTCAAGCGGCGAACTAAAGAAATGGAACAAAGAAGTTTTTGTTCGTTGTCAAATATGCTATCCTGACGGCTATACCTATGATGCAGTTCAGCAAACTAAAAATGGTGACTTCTCCTTCGATGTAGTTCAAATCTATGGTAAACATACCATGTTCATTCAAGCATACAAAAATAAAGACAAAATAAGAAAAGAACTGGATTATCACAAGCGAGGAGATTCCTTTTTCTATGACCACTATGTTTGCAAAGACCGTGTATTTTCTCCGCTGCCTAAACAATATAATTATTATGAAACACATGAGAAGGAATTATCGACATTTTCTTTTCTCGAACAATCCATTGACCAGGTTACTATTAAAGACAGAGGCAAAATTAAGATAGATTTCACAAAACCTGATTTTTGTTATGACTTTATTGAAGCAATAGACTATATCAATGATTTTGGATACGAATTCAACAGATCCACATTTACAATACCTCTTTACATTACAGAACTTGTTTCACCATTAAAGGGTATATTGTCGGGAACTACTCATATTTGCAGTGGAAACGGTGAAGATATTGAGCAATACTATCCCGATTCTCACTTATCATCCTCAGACAAAATTAGAAGAAGGGATATACTTAGTTTTAAAAGATTGAAAACGATATGTGGCTATTTTGATATCAGGGACCGTTCACGTCTCATAGGCAAAACAGAAGCCCACTCCGGTAAATGGGATTTTTATATAAACTACACACAACGGTCAAAAAAAGAATATCTTCCCGACATGGTAGGCGACCGTTGCTACTTCTATGGATATGCACCACCCGTACAATTCTATTCACCGGATTACAGTATGCAACTACCGGATAAACCGGATCACAGGCGTACCTTATATTGGAATCCGGATATTAAAACGGATAAGAATGGAAATGCATCTATACAGTTTTACAACAACGCTACATGCAAAAAGATGATTATTTCAGCAGAAGGAATAACAAAGGATGGACAACCTTTTTATTTGAATACAGCGAAATAAGAAACAGTAATGCAACTGTTTGTTCCAGTATATTAATAAGCTAATCTATGCAATAAAGAAAATTGACTTAAAATAAATATAGTGGAGCTTATCAATGCACCAAGAGAGGCATACTCTTATAAAATTTCGCTACTATTCTTATTATCACTTGTCACTTTTCATCCCAACCACCTTTAAATCAACAAGTAACGAGTGACAATAGCCGGTGATAATAAGGTGACAATAGAAGATTTCAACTTTCTATTGTCACCTTTCTCCCCTGCTCTTTTATAGTTTGGCAACCAGATACACCGTCCCCTTATTCGTATGTTTGCAGGGAATCTTCTCCTTCTGAAGCAGCCTTCCGAAATGGTACGCCTTCCCCGAAGACAATGTGATAGTCGCTCTTTTCTGTAGATAATCCAAAATCTCTACCGGAGACAAGTACTCCCCTTCCCCATCCTCTTTGGCAGCTTTGAAGTAGTGATAGAACAACTGAATAGCCGGCGGAGTCTGTTCAAACTCCCGGTTAGCCTGTGTCAGGATAGCCTCATCCTTATCATCAAACCAGTATCGTTCGCCATGATAAATTTCGTACATCGCCTGCGCATACAATTGCTGATAATCGATAGGACGTGCCGTATCGATCGTATCCTTTACTTCAATGCAAATAAAACGGCGGCTGCCGGAAGGATCGGTCAACAAGTCCTTTTGATTGCTTGTTGCAATAAATGAAGCATAACGCTGCAACTCCTGCACCGAACTTCCATGCGGCTTACGAAGATTGACTACCGGCTTTTGCAGAATATGCTTCAAGAAGCCTTGCTGAGTCAAAGTCACCTGATCGAACTCATCAATATTGATCAGCGCAAAACGATTCAGATACATTTCCGCATCCCGTTTGCGGCTGAAATCAATACTATCCGTATAATAACCCCGAAGCTCAGGCGGTATCAAGTCCCGGCAAAATGTGGATTTACGTGTTCCTTGTGCACCGACCAGCAATGGTGAAGTACTGTTCGCATGCTGTTTGTCCTATTTTCACTTACACATAATACTACCATATCGCGTTTTAATATTAATTTACAATAAAATAGCTAATTACCATTTCTGATAATCAGCTTTATTATAATAATACCGCTTATAAAAACATAGTAGATTCTATCTCACTATTCATAAAACTGAAATCTCATTTTCTTCTTCGACTTAAAAAACTTCCCTATTTTTAGTTCTTTACTATGTGCCATTTTATAAGGTGCCACTAACTCCTTTAGTAATTCATATAGTATTTGATTTACTAATAACATATCTTTATATATATCCCTTAATTGTTCTTCATCGTCATAATAGTGCTTATCTTTATAACCTATAAAAAACATATCAGACTTAGTCTGGTCATATTGAGGAGCTGTAAATCTAAACATAACTTTACTAGGATGAACCCACTTGCAGCCCTCTTTGTATATTTCTGATATTCCGGAATATCTCTTATTTAATTCTCCGCAAAGATAGCCGGCAGTAAGATATTGTTTACCTATACAAAGTTTATTAGTAGGTTTGCCGTCCATGAAATATTTAAAGAAACGTTCTTTATCTCTATATAAGAGACAAGCATAAACTTCCAAACAGCAATCTACCTGCATCCTAATAAAGTGTATAGCAGATAATTTATGTTTTGATAAAGCATTAAAAGCCGAATTATTCTCTAAAGCATACATTATAATGATATACATAAACATATATAAAGGATAGTGATTGTCTGGATTAATACTACCTAATACTTTACCATACCGTTTTGAAAATTTAATAATAGGTCTACCCATAGTATAATTGGAATAAAAAAGGCTAGCCGAAGCTAGCCTAAATTTAATGCATTAGTTCAATAGTGCCTTTATATCTTCTTTTTCATTCTCATCAAGAGCTGAATATAGACGTTTAACCCTAGCTTTTCTCATTTCAGAAGCAAGTTCATCCCCCGAATTAATGATTACATTCAAGTTAGCTATATAAGTCTCAAATCTTGCGACAAAGCTCTTACATTTAGCTTTAACTTGCTCGGGAGTATCTGTTTCTGAAACAAACATACCGACACCAAAAGTTTTGCCCAGTTCACTACGGTTGTTAGACACTAATGCTTCCAATACATTTGTTGAATTTGTTAATTCCATAATTATTATAATTTTAATTATGCCAGCACTATTACTGGCTATTCAGAAGATAGTGCTATCTACAAATTCCGCCACAAATGTAGTATATTATTATAATAACACAAACAAATTCCAACAAAATTTGAACACTCTATGTAAAAAAAGCTATGATAGTATAGCTTTTTAAGAAAAAGCCCTCCATATTAATACCCAACATTATTATACTAATCCTATTAATACTAGAACTAGTATATCTATTATTATAGTATAAAATATAACTGTAATAATAGCCAACTTATTAGTGACCATATTAATACTGATTGATGTATTAGTATTGAATTTCTGTAAAAATAAAAATAGCAAATGAATTTCTTCAAATGGTGATAACCATGTTAGTTTCCACCATACCAAAGAGATATTTAATTCAAAATGTCAAAGTTACATTTATAGGGTAATTACCAATCATCATCACTTGTTTGCAATGGCTTCTTTAGAACTGTATCAATTTTGTCTACAAGGATTTTATAACATGATAGTGAATAAACAAAAGCTCGTGATGAGGTCACTTTAGGATGTTGTCTGTTTTCTGCAAATGGAAAGCAATCAGAAAGTGCCCATATTTGGGTATCTTTAGTAACGCCATTACCTGTTACCCCAAAACCACCACCAAACATTATGACATATCCACTATCGTCATTTATCTTCAATACCTCATAATTCTGTAAGGTATATGTCATTCGAATACGTTCTTCTTTAAAATCAAATTTAATAAGTGGTCGAATGCTTACTCTATATGAGTTATCTCCCATAGTCCGTTTGGCAATATTAGGCAAATAACAACGTGCTATGATTGTTCCTTCTTCCTCATTTGAAACTTGTATAGCTGACTTTGCATCAGAAGACATAGATATGACCCAATCTATAATTTTGCGATATAATTGAGATTTGGACTGACCTTTATACTCTTTTATAACCGATAATGATAGTTCACCCAATTCATTCAACTTATATTCATTGGATAGCTCCTTAGCTTTAGCTGACCAAGACATATCCCCTATATTAGTATATTCTTCTAATTCTTGTTTAGTTACAATTTGGGCATTAATTGTATTACAGACTAATCCTAATAACATTATAAAAATAATCTTTTTCATGTTGACTTGAAGCTTACTATTAGTATGATGTATTTTTGTGTTCAAATGTACAAAAAACAAATTAATTAATCAGATTTTATTATATATATTCTCTAACAAGCCTTGTTGTAAAAGATGTGTTGTAATAATTAATAGAACAATAAAAAACAGCAAATGAATTTCTTCAAATGCTGTTTTGCTTAATATTCACCAATAATTCATTCTATTTAAAGTATAATATATTTAATGGTCCTAATAATATCATCTTAGTTACAGTATAACCTCTACCTTTCCATGTAATTTTAGTAGATTCTTTAACAAAGAAAGCGTAGTCTATTAGAAGCATACTCGATATAGCTAAATGTATTATTAGATACCATTTAATAATCTTGATAATTTTATTCTTCATTTGTATCTAATTTGATAGAATATGTATCTCCCTTTATTAAATAAAGATTTCCATAATTTTGTATGTAACTGTTGATATATTGCAAAAATGAATCTGTGTTGTATTTCTCATAAAATATACTCTTGAAATCTACCTCTTGCAAATTTTTATATGCATAAATACGACCATGTATATACGGATAAATTTCCTCTAAAGACTCAAATTTGAATACGTATTTATGATGTATTCCCATATTATCAAATATTCCTTTGATAATCATTTTTTCATCAACATATAAATCCTCGTAGGCATCAGTTGGGTCAAAAAACTCCATCCAAAATTCATCAGTCCTGTTTATTATTTCCATAACTCATTTTATCATACCAATCTTTTAGTCTTATTGATTCATTTCTTATATTCTTGGAAAGTCATCTATTATTGGTCCTCCATCTTCTTTTGGAATCTCCTGAGACCATTCTTGTAATATTTCTCCATTGATAATTTTGATGCCTTCTATATGAAAATTATCTTTGTCATAACTATAATTTTCTACTTTATGAAGCAGATTAAAGAACTCATCCGATTTAGAGATGTTTCTATGTTTTATAAAAAAGTAGTGTGGAAGAGGTATAGTAACTTCGCACCATTTATCTATATTTTCTCTGAAAGAAGCTATAGATTTCGGGCACTTATTATCACAGTACTCTAATAACCAACTTGCCAATATAAGTAAGTCTTCTTTATTTATACTTGGATTCTTTTTTAAGATTATGTCAATTTCATTCATAGCCATTTACCATAGTGTTAATGATAGGAATACCTAATGTAGATATTCCCCCATATTTTGTAGTATCAATAATTATTCGCATCTTTGTGCCATTGTTTAACTTTAATTTGTAAGATTATGATGAAGATTCCACGCTTGTCTAATATGGTTGTTGTAAGACATGCAGTAAATACCACTGAAGATGAACCCAAAGAAGGCGGCTCATGGATAAACTACTGGAAGGCACACATGCCTTATCAGCCGCCTAAATTCTGCCCTTGCTGCAAGAAGATATTTACTAGTGATAATCCTGTCGTTGGTGGACATGTTAATAGAATCTTTGAACAAGACTTTGTTAAACGTGAATATATCGTTCCAGTATGTGATACATGTAATAAGAGATATAAAGGGACTAAAGCTAGTAAGATATTCTTTGTACCTAAAGCATACTTGTGCTATGTCCCCTAGTAATTATGAAGCTCATAGTTATACTTCTATGGGCTCTTTTAGTAATTCATCTCCATGCTCTACCATGCTGTTGCCAATAGTAGCATAATAAAATATCTCATTAACTTCATCTTCGGTTAATCTTCCTTCTTGGTATATAGGCTGTAATATTCCTATTAACTTCTCTACTACTTGTTCATCAGTCATATTTATCATTTTATTTATTCGTTTAATATTCCCATAAAATAAGGATATTCTTGCATTAATAATATGATTAACATAGGTTCTTCCCATTCAATATCTAAAATTCCTTCTTGATACCATTTCCATACATTTTTATCCGATTTATCATTTTTCCAAACTTCCATATTGAATTTGAATTCTGGAATAACTCCCTCTAATACGAGCTCTTTATATAGTATATTCATTGCTCCCATATTTCGGTTATAGGAGTATTGCCTTAATATTCTATATAGTATTTTATAATTGATGTTTTCTTTCATTTATTATTCCCATGAAATAAGGATACTTTTCCTGTAATAGCATTACAACAGAAAAGTCTATTTTAGAGTTACTATCTTTAAAATACATTAAATAGCTAGTATGTGAGAAGGGAATTTTTTCTTTAAACTCATTCCATAGCTCCATATCAAATTGAAATTCGTCTATGACTCCTTCTATAACAAGACGTTCATATATTAATTTCAAAGCCTTTAAATCATCTGCATAGTAATTACTTCTTATTAATTGGCAAATTACCTTATTATATTTATCATTCTTCATATTTCATAAACCTAACATATAACCTTGACAAGACTTGTATAAGTTCTTTTTCTTCAGCATCACATTTATCCCACATGGAATCTTTAAAGAACATCCAAGCTCCATGCTTAGCCCCAATTTCATTCCATAAATCAACATCAAATTCAAATTCTGGAATGATATTGTTACTTACAAGTTCTTCATATAGAATCTTAGCTGCTTCCAAATTATTAGTATGATAATAACGAGTTGCGATGCTATATAAAAGTTTATAATTATTCTTCATTTAGTTTATTGTTTAGATAATTAGTACTAATTCCAGCAGGAAGGGTTACTTTATAAATATTCCTATCATTCCAATTAGGTGGTTGTAATTTACCAGTATTTTTGTCTATAATGCTAGGATGAAACATCCATTCGTTTTTGGTGGGTATAAATTTTGTTGGAGTAGTTAATCTATAAACATTACCGTCAAAAATGGTAGTAACTCTATTCTCAGGATTTCGAATAGTTTCTCCAAAATTAAAAGAATGTTCTCCAAACGTTCCAATAAGTTCTTTATTAGAAAACTTGTCCCAAACTTTATAAGTGATTTCTGGACTTTGTAATAAATCTCCAGACCTTACACCATTGTAACCTTTCTGCTTTGCATATTGAATAACAGAATTATATAAATCCTCACTTATTCCTTTCTCCTTACTTGTGCTTAAATTTTCTTTGGATAAAGAACTGACTTTTAAATCCTTATTTATGGCTTCTCCATATAACTGTCCTATTTTATTATTCTTACCAGAATATAAGTCTGACTGATAATATAAAACCCCGTTATTTCTTCTATCTGATATAAGAGAGAATCTGCCAGATAGAGGTAGATTACTATTTACACTTTCATTTCTCAGAGACATCAGATTTATTAAATCTCTATCAGTGAATTTGGAAATGTCAACTCCTTGTTGTTTTAAATAGTCAGCAAACTCGGCTGTCATATTACCAAATTTCATTGCTGCATTAGGTCTAGAGTCTTTTCTATCTCCCAATGCCCTTATCAATCTGTTAGTATAATCTTCTCCTAATTCTTTTAGCATCTTATTCTTTGTAGCTCTTTTTATGGCTTGTTTACCAGCATACTTCAATCCTCTGCCAACTATACTTCCAACACCAGTACCTAAGCCCACATAATCTGTAAAAGTAAGGAATCCATTCAAATTATGCAAACCTTCTTCTGTATTCTTAGCTTGTATATAATCTTTATATGCTTTATCGGCTTTCTCACGACTTTGTGATTTCTCCCATTCACTTCTATTATCTTGACTTATTTCAGAATAAGTTGGAGTATATTGTTGCTTTATAGGCTCTTGAATTTGAGGTCTATAATCTTTAATGGCATCTTTCCTCTGGATATTGTCACCTCTTTGATATTTAATTATCTTACAATTTATATAATCAGTTGTTTTCATTATATTTGCATATTATTAATTTAAAATCTATAGTTATGCAGATTAGACCCAAACACAGACCTCAATGGACAGAAGAAGAATTAGATGTTATATTTTCTAAAGCCACTTTAGTACTGGGTGAACTTCGCAAAGATGCCAGTGGTGTGTATATACATCGTGATGCTTATGGTAAGGCTGAACATCCTTTGGGTTGGGAAGTAGACCATATTAAACCTATTTCTGAAGGTGGAACTAATGAGCTTAGTAACTTACGTCCATTAAATATCCCTGCTAACAGAGGAAGGAATAACTAATTCCTTCCATGTCTCTCTAAGTGACAATTATAGAACTTTAGAAATTCAGGTTCTTCTACTTGGTAATACCATTCTATCATCTTATCAATAGCATGGCAGGCTTCTTCATTGTCTATATGCTCTTTACATTCTGGCTTAAATAATCCATTGCATTGTTCCTTTAATGGGCAATTGTAATCTTTACTTACCCAACACTGTTTCTTATCTACATCCTTATTATAATAATAATTTAATTGTTCATCAGTCATAATTCATTTTATTTATAATTGTTGTATCACATTCTATCTCATTACTACTTATTTGCCAATACCCATACAGTTTATATTCATTCTTTCCCATTTCTATTTGATAATACAATGAGGTATATCTGCCTTTAAATGGATATATACTATCACCCAATTGTTCTACTATAATTTTACCATTTCTTTTATACTGAATATAACTTTTATAGAACTTCATAGTTCCTCCAAAATCTTCATAACTATATACCCGTAGTTTTTTATCAGGAGATTGTATTATATTAAACTTTCCATTTCTTTTTAAATCATGAAAGGGATATGTGAATGAGTTAGAATCATTTAAACAGACCTGTAATAAAGAATCAAATCTTTCTTTATATTTTTCATCCCTCCTTAAATCCGCAACTCCATTCCCGAAGTGCTACCTACATAAAGAGGAATGGAC